>ENA-OWPM01000185-OWPM01000185.1-human-gut-metagenome-genome-assembly--contig:-NODE-185-length-82316-cov-7.046802_pt1 | contig 82316 bp, 79 predicted proteins | sample MGYA00248267_ERZ651852 | MGnify/ENA primary metagenome ERZ651852 (study PRJEB26924, sample SAMEA4378228) | human gut metagenome | biome: human gut; feature: human-associated habitat; material: faeces... | reverse complement strand
AATAAAAAGTTTAATCTTTGCTCTTACTCTTATAAAAGAATTGCTGGTTTACTAAATTGTTTATTATATTCTGTTCAATTTTCAAAGACCATTTCTTTTCAACAACTTTCGTTGTTATCTGTCACCCTCAAGCGACTTCCTTAGTTTAACACCGCTTTCTACATCTGTCAACAACTTTTTTCATTTTTTTTAATTTACATCAAACTTTGAATTTGACCTTAAAAAGTTTTGCCTTCAGTTCCTAGCGACGTGTTACATCATACCATTCCATATATAGAAATATTCGTTTTATACATTACATTATATCAAATTATCCTATTATTATTTATTATATGCTACATTTTTCTCATATTTTCTACTATTGATACGCCTGGATAAGTATTTATCTATAAATGGAATTAATATAGAAAAATTTATATATTATGTAGTTTAAAACTCTATAATTCTAATTCTAAAAATGCGATTTTTTATTATAATTAAATATTTACTATTAGAGGAAAACAGGTCCTTACTACACTATATAATATAAATTCTCACTTTCTATAAATCATTACGGACTATACTTTATCTAATAATTTAATATTTAATATATTATAAAGAAATGAAATTTCAAATACATTAATATATTCCTTCAATAATATGTTCATTAATATATTCCTTAAATATCTAACTATTTTTAATACTTAACTATTGTTATAGATTGCCTTATTAAGTTTAAAATACTTCTTAATTTAAATAGTATAATATCTTAATGATCCAACTCAAATAAGGCTACTATATCATATATCCTTACTAATTGCGCTCACTTGTTTCATAAATATATATCGTTTTAAATAAATATCTTAACTATATTTTTTATTCCATCTGATAAAAATAATGACTGCTAACTTAATTTATAAATAAGCAACCATAAATAAACTTATCATTAATAATGATTTTATTTATAGAACTTTATTTTTTTAATAAATACAACTCTTAAATACATATTGACCTATAAGTTTATATCACTCTATCTACTTATATCCTTTACATCCTAATTTTATTATTTTTTTCATATAATATTAAATATTATTCTTGTAGTTAATATCACATTATGATATTATATCAATAAATCAAATGTGTTTTTCATATCAATTCAATAATGATAATTTTATTTCTTTGATATATTATCATTTTCATTTTATTTTAGAGGGGGATATATTTATGAAAAAGAAATTACTTTCAGGAATCTTAGCATCTGCCATGTCAGTTATGCTTTTTGCCGGATGCGGTGGTACAAGCACTGGCGGCGATTCAGATTCAGCATCTAAATCTGATAGTGGAGATGTTATAAAAATAGGTGCAATCGGACCTTTATCTGGTTCAGCATCTACATATGGTATTTCGGTAAAAGAAGGAGCTCAATTATTAGAAGAGGAAATAAATAAAGCTGGTGGAATAAACGGAAAACAAATAAAGTTCTTATTTGAAGATGATCAAGCTACTGCTGATGCTGCAATGCAAGCTTTTAACAAGCTAGTTGACAGTGATGGGGTATGTGCAATATTAGGCGGAGTTACATCTGGTGCTACTCTTGCAATTGCTCCAAATGCAACTCAAAGAGAAATTCCTATGATTACTCCAACTGGTACAGAACCAACTATAACAGATGTTGGTGGAGAATATATGTTTAGAGGATGTTTTGTCGACTCATTCCAAGGTGATGTTCTTGCAAAATATGCTTCTGAAGATTTAAGCGCTAAAACAGCTGCTGTTTTATACAATGCTGGTTCAGATTATTCAAAAGGAATAGCAGATAGCTTTAAAGAAAAATTTGAAGCTGCCGGAGGACAAGTTGGTGAATTCTTAACTTATAATGACAAGGACACTGACTTTAATGCTCAATTAACAAAAATTAAAGGATTAAATCCTGATGTATTAATATTACCTGATTACTATAACACTGTTGGTCTTATCACTAAACAAGCTAGAGGAATGGGAATTACATCTCAATTCTTAGGCGGTGACGGTTGGGAATCTGAAAAATTAGTTGAAATCGGTGGAGATTCTGTTGATGGTGCAATGTATGTAAATCACTACTACTCAGGAGATACAGATGAATCCGTTAAAACATTCGTTGATTCTTACAAAGCTAAATACAACAAAGAACCAGATGCATTTGCTGCTTTATCTTACGATACTTCTAAAATATTAGTTAAAGCAATAGAAAAAGCTAACAGCACTGAAGGACCTGCAATCAAAGATGCTTTAAAAGGAATGGAACTTCAAAGTGTAACTGGTAATATTAAATTTGGCGAAGATAGAAGTGCTATAAAGAGTGCTGCCATTATCAAAGTTAATAAAGGCCAAAAAGAATTAGTAACCAAAATAGAACCTTAATGAATATATAGGAGGAATACACTATGGAATTTATACAACAACTTATTAATGGACTTGCTTTAGGTAGCGTATATGCCCTCCTAGCATTAGGTTATACAATGGTTTATGGAATCATACAACTTATAAACTTCGCTCATGGCGAAATTTACATGATAGGAGCCTTCGCAGGCTTCTATTCTGCTACTACGCTAAAATTACCGTTAATACCTACACTTTTAGTAGCAATGGCGGTATCATCATTAGCAGGTATAATAATTGAAAAAATTGCTTATAAGCCCTTAAGAAATTCTCCAAGAATAACTCTGCTTATTACTGCAATTGGTGTATCATTATTATTACAAAATAGTATGAGAATCTTAGTTGGTTCTGATCCTAAGCCATTCCCTGATTTAATCAATGCTGGGACTCTTAATATAGGCGCTGTTCAAATACAATGGAAAACAATATTAATGTTTTTAGTATCTGCATTACTTGTTCTAGTTCTTCAATTTATTGTATACAAAACTAAATTAGGTAAGGCAATGAGAGCTGCATCTCAAGATATTGAAGCCGCTTCTCTTATGGGTATAAATGTTAATAACACTATTTCTTTCACATTTGCTCTTGGTTCAGCATTAGCTGGTATAGCAGGTGTATTAGTCGCAATATCTTATCCAAGTATCACACCTTACATAGGAGTTATGCCTGGACTTAAATCTTTCGTAGCTGCCGTTCTTGGCGGTATTGGAAGCATTCCCGGAGCACTTGTTGGTGGTCTTTTAATTGGAATTTTAGAAACATTATCTAAAGCATACATATCAACTAGCTTCTCAGATGCAATAGTATTTGGTATTTTAATTTTAATACTATTAATTAAGCCTTCTGGTCTTTTGGGTAAAAAGGCTAATGTGAAAGTGTAGGTGATAAGTATGAAGAATAAAATAAATAAAAAATCAATTCTAACAATTATTGGAGTTATATTAACTTATGTAATAATATATGGATTAACAAAAACTAAAGTTATAAATTCATACTATGCTGGAATAATAAATTTAGCATTAATTAATATAATGCTTGCAGTTTCATTAAATCTTATTGTTGGGTTTACAGGACAATTATGTTTAGGCCATGCTGGTTTTATGTCTATTGGAGCATATCTTTCAGCAATACTTACTCAAAAAGCTGATATTCCATTTATAGTTTCCATATTTATTGGTGCAATTATAGCATGCATTATAGCAGCTTTAATTGGATATCCTACTTTAAGATTAACAGGAGATTACTTTGCAATAACAACACTAGCTTTTTGTGAAATCATAAGAATTGTAATTATGAATATAGACTTTATAGGTGGTGCAAGAGGGCTTACAGGCATACCTAAAAAAACTAATTTTACAATAGCATTTATATTCGCAGTAATTACTATAGTTATTATTTATAACATTATTCATTCGTCTCAAGGTAGAGCAATGCTTTCTGTACGTGAAAATGAAATTGCTGCTGAATCTATGGGAATCAATGCTTTTAAATATAAAATAATGGCTTTTGTCATCGGAGCTTTCTTCGCTGGACTTGCTGGCGGACTTTACTCTCATTACATGGGATATATTCAACCGACTGCATTTGACTTTAACAAATCAATTGATTATTTAACATTTGTAGTATTTGGAGGAATGGGGTCACTTTCCGGTTCGGTTATAGCTACTATAATATTAACATTCTTACCTGAATTATTAAGAGGATTCCAGAACTTCAGAATGATATTATATCCATTAGCTTTAATAATACTTATGATATTCAGACCTCAAGGATTATTAGGTGATAAAGAAATTACTTTTAAAATATTTAAATTAGATAAATTAAAGAAAAATAGTGATATTGAAAATGGAAAGGAGGCTTAATTAATGTTAAATGCAAAAAACTTATCAATAGAATTCGGTGGATTAAAAGCAGTTTCTGATTTTAATCTTACTATAAACGAAAAAGAGATAGTTGGACTTATCGGACCAAATGGTGCTGGTAAAACAACCATATTTAACATGTTGACTGGCGTTTATACTCCAACTAGTGGATCAATAAATTATCTAGGCGAAGATATACATGGTCTTAAGCCTTACAATATTACTAAGAAAAAAATAGCAAGAACATTTCAAAATATACGCCTTTTTTCTAGTCTTAGTGTTCTTGATAATGTAAAAGTAAGTTTCAACTATAGGGTTAAATATTCTCTTTTTGATTCAATCCTTAGAACTCCTAAATTCAAAAGAGAAGAAGAAGAAATAACTAAAAAGAGTATCGAACTACTTAAGGTGTTTTCTCTTGATGTAAAAAAAGATGAACTTGCAAGCAACCTTCCTTATGGAGAACAAAGAAAACTTGAAATAGTAAGAGCTCTTGCTGCAAAGCCTTCTCTATTATTATTAGATGAACCTGCAGCTGGGATGAATCCACAAGAAACTGCAGAGCTTATGGATTTAATAAATTGGATAAAAGAAAAATATAATCTTTCTATATTATTAATTGAACATGACATGAAATTAGTAATGGGAATATGCGACAAAATAGCTGTTCTTGATTATGGAAAGAAAATTGCTGAAGGAACTCCAGATGAAATAAAAAACAATCCTAAGGTAATTGAAGCTTATCTTGGAGAGGGGGCATAAACGTGCTAAAACTAGACAATATAAATCTTTACTATGGTGTAATACATGCATTAAAAAATATTTCTCTTGAAGTAGAGCAAGGCGAAATAGTTACATTAATAGGTGCTAATGGTGCTGGTAAAACATCAACACTTAGAGCTATTTCAGGCCTTGAACCTATTAAGTCAGGAAATATAACATTTAAAGGATCACCATTGAATAAGGTTCCTTCAAATAAAATAGTTTCTTTAGGACTTTCTCATGTACCTGAAGGAAGAAGAGTCTTCCCTGAATTAACTGTTATGGAGAACCTAGAGCTTGGAGCTTATTTAAGAAAAGATAAGGCTGGAATAAAACAAGACTTAGAAATGGTGTTTTCAAAATTTCCAAGATTAAAAGAAAGAGAAAAACAGGCTGCTGGTACTCTTTCTGGTGGTGAACAACAAATGCTTGCAATAGGTAGGGCTTTAATGAATAGACCAGAAATGCTTCTACTTGATGAACCATCAATGGGACTTGCACCTCTTGTTGTTAAAGATATTTTTGATACAATAGTGGAAATAAATAAAAGTGGTACAACTGTACTTTTAGTTGAGCAAAATGCTAATATGGCACTAGCAATAGCACACAGAGCTTATGTTCTTGAAACTGGTAAGATAGTGACTTCTGGTAATGCTCAAGATTTATTAAATGATGCTGCTATTAAAAATGCTTATCTTGGAGAATAATTTGTCCCCATTAGGTAATAGTATTTTTTACTTAATGGGGTTTTTGTTTATATATTTAAAGAAACATCTAGTAATAAGCCAGACCAAAAGGAAAAATAAACCACAACATATATCTATGACCTTAAGGAAGAACAAAAAAAATAATGAGCTATATTTAATAAAGCAATTTATATCTGAATATTGTTATATTTCTTTTTTTAAGCCATATGGCATGCAACCATATGATTTTCTCCAACTGCTCTTAAGTCTGGTTTCTGCTTACTGCATATATCAGCGCAATATTGACATCTTGTTCTGAACGGACATCCACTAGGTGGATTAAGTGGACTAGGAAGGTCTCCTTGTAATATGATTCTATTTCTCTTTTCTGCTTCTGATAAATTAGGAACTGGAACTGCTGATAAAAGTGCCTTAGTGTATGGATGAAGCATATGTGTATATAATTCATTTACTTCACCATATTCAACTAAATTTCCAAGATACATTACTCCAACTTTGTGCGATATATGTCTTACCATAGATAAGTCATGTGATACAAATAAATATGTTAATCCTAATCTATCTTGAAGTTCTTCAAGCATATTTATTACCTGAGCCTGAATTGAAACATCTAATGCAGAAATTGGTTCATCACATACTATAAATTCTGGCTCTACAGCAAGTGCACGCGCAATTCCTATTCTTTGCCTTTGTCCACCTGAAAACTCATGTGGATATCTATCAATATGATCTTGTTTAAGACCTACCAATTCAATAAGTTCCTTTATTCTATCTTGCCTATCTTTCCCACTAAACATTTTATGTGTATTTAATGGCTCATTCAAAATTTCTCCTACCGTCATTCTAGGATCTAAAGATGAATATGGATCTTGAAGAATCATCTGCATCTTTTTTCTATATGGAAGCATCTGTTTTGAAGTTAAACCTTGAATTTCAACCCCATCATATATTATTTTGCCTTCTGTTGGTTCATACAGCTTTAAAATTGTTCTTCCAGCTGTACTCTTCCCACATCCTGATTCACCAACAAGGCCTAATGTTTCTCCTTTATTAATTAAAAAACTTATTCCATCTACAGCCTTTAAAACTGTTTCTTTTTTAGATAAGAATGATTTATCTTTAACAAAATATTTTTTTAAATTTTTTATTTCTACAAAAGGTTTTTGTCTATTCATTTGCTAATGCCTCCTTTAATATTTTTTTAGCTTTTGGATGCATTAAATGGCAAGCTGTTGTATGAGTTGGAGACAAAACTGTATGATCAGGCGAAATTATATTACACACCTTCATTGCATACTTACATCTTGTTACAAAAGGACACCCTTTTGGTGGTGAAATTAAGTCTGGTGGTGTTCCCTTAATTGGTATTAGATTTTCTTTTTCACCACTCACACTTATTTTAGGTATGGAATTTAATAGTCCCCACGTGTATGGATGTCTTGAATTCTCAAAAATTTCTCTTGTGGTACCGCTCTCTACTATAGTACCACCATACATTATCATTATTCTGCTACACATATTAGCGATTACACCTAAATCATGAGTTATCATCACTATAGATGTATTTAATTCATTTTTTAATTGAGTCATTAAATCTAATATTTGTGCCTGTATAGTTACATCCAATGCTGTAGTAGGCTCATCTGCTATTAGTAATGATGGATTACATGCTAATGCTATTGCTATCATTACTCTTTGTCTCATTCCACCTGAAAATTCATGTGGATATTGCTTTAGTCTACTTTCCTGGCTTGGTATCTCAACCATCTTTAGCATATCAATTGCAAGTTTTCTTGACTCTGCTTTAGAAAGCTTTTTATGAATCCTAATAGGTTCTATAATTTGATCTCCAATTGTGAAAAGAGGGTTTAATGAAGTCATTGGATCTTGAAATATCATACTTATTTCGTTTCCCTGAATCTTCCTCATAAATGAATTAGACTGGTCCTTTAATTCTATTCCCTTAAAATTTATAGTATCTGCTTCTATTATGGCATTATCATCTAGCAATTTCATAATAGATAACATGGATACGCTTTTCCCTGACCCAGATTCACCTGCTATTCCTACTGACTCACCTTCATTAATATGAAAAGATATATTTCTAACTGCCTGAACTTTACCTGCATCTATATTAAATGTTGTCTTGAGATTTTTAACTTCCAGCATTGTAGCCATTTTTAAGCCCCCCTATTTCTTTAGCCTTGGATCTAGTGCATCTCTAAGTCCATCGCCTACGAAGTTTAATGCGAACATAGTTATACTTATTGCTAATGCTGGGAACAGCATTTGATATGGATATTTAAAGATATTTGGTATTGCTTCATTTGCAAGCGTCCCCCAGCTAGCCATAGGAACTTGAATACCAATTCCTAAGAAACTTAAAAATGCTTCTGAGAAAATTGCAGAAGGTATCACAAAGGTTACTGTTACTATTATTGTTCCTATACTATTGGGTATTAAATGCGTAAATAATATCTTTAAATCAGATACACCTATTATTTTTGCAGCAAGAACATAATCCTGATGCTTTAATGATATAACTTGAGATCTTACTATTCTTGCTATCTCTATCCATGAACTTAAACATAATGCTAATAAAATGCTTTGAAGTGTATTCCCTAAAAACATCATTATAAGTATTATATATAATAATGATGGAAGACCAATAAGTATATCTACAATACGCATCATTGTTGAATCTACTTTTCCGCCACAGTATCCTGCAACGCCTCCATAAATTACCCCAATAGCTAAACTTATTATGGCTGTCACTATACCTATTGTTAAACTTATTCTTGCTCCATACAGTATTCTTATAAATATATCTCTACCAAATTTATCAGTTCCAAATATATGAGCTAATGTTGGAGACTGATTTTGAATATCTATATTTTGTCCATCATAGGTATATGGTGAAATCATAGGAAGAAATATTGCTGATAAAGCTATTACAGCTATTACTATGATGCTTCCTATTGTCAATGGATCTTTTTTTATTCTTCTCCATACATCCTGCCAATATGACTTGCTTGGTCTTGAAATTGATTCATTATAATCATCCAAGCTATCTGCTCTTTCAAAGTAATCATCTGACAATAAATCTAGTTGACTTATTTCTATATCATTATCCACTATATATTGCTCCATACTACTACACCTATCCTTCCATGCTTATTCTCGGGTCTATTATGCAGTATAATATGTCAACAACTATATTAGCTAATATAACAAAAGCACCAAAGAATATTGTCATTCCCAATATTACTGAATAATCACGGTCTGATATACTTGTAACAAAATCTCGTCCCATTCCCGGAATTGCAAATAATCTTTCAATGATAAAACTACCTGTCAGTAATCCTGCTATCATTGGTCCTAGATATGTTACAACTGGTATACATGCATTTTTTAATGCATGCTTCATTATTACTAAAAATTCTGATACGCCTTTTGCTCTTGCAGTTCTTATATAATCATAACGTATAACTTCTAACATACTTGAACGAATTAAACGTGCAATATATGATATTGGTCCAAATGCTAGACATATTACAGGAAGAATATAATGCTTCCATGATGTAAGTCCATATGTTGGCAGTAACTTTAATATATTACAAAATAAATACATCAATAAAACTGTTAATATGAAACTTGGTATTGATATGCCTATGGTTGCAAATGCCATTGCACCATAATCTAATATTCTGCCTCTTTTTATTGCCGAAATAATTCCTATGCTTATTCCTACTGGTACAGCTATTAAAGCTGCTAATATTCCTACTCTTGCTGAAACTGGAAAACCTCTTTCAATAATATCATTTACGCTCCTACTCTGCTGCTTAAATGAAATTCCTAAATCTCCTTCCAAAATCCCTTTTAAATATCTTCCATATTGAACATATACAGGATCATTAAGACCATATTTCTCATTCACAGCTTCTATTACAGATGCCGGAACTTTCTTTTCCTCTGCCGGACTAAAAGGTCCTCCTGGTATTGCATGCATTAAAAAGAATGTTGCTGTTATTAATACAAAAATTGTTATTGTGCCCGCAACTAAGCGTTTTAAAATATACTTTAACATAAGCATAGCCCCCCTTAAATGTGATATTATAATATTTTATTGCCATATGGTGCCTTATATAATACTTTTTTTAAAATTATGCTTTAAAAAATATTATTCTAGATTTTTTACTCATACTTTAACTTATTGCTTTTAAAAATTTTAGTCTTAATAATTTATCTTTTTATTGTTTTCACATAGTTTTTAATATTTTTCTAATTATATTTAGGTATAATATAAAACTAGAATAAAGTAAATATTTTTTATTTTTTCGTTATTTTGTTAAATAATTTCCGTATTCCACTTAATAATAATAAGTATTTATGCATAAAAAATTTCACTTTTCTTATTAATTTTCATTTTTTATATTTATTATTGTTTGTGTATTTTTTTAATGATATTATTAGTAAAATACGTTATTTTTATTAAATAAGTAAAATTTAAGGGGGAATAATATGAAAAAGATTTTATCATTTGTCACATCAACTGTATTAATATGCAGTTTGTTAGCTGGCTGTGGAAACTCAACTGGAGAGTCAAATTCAAGCGACGGAACTGCTGAAAAGAAAGTTACTTGGGCTCTTCAAGATGAACCTCAAGAAATGGACCCAACATTAAATCAATATGCAAGATCTTCACAAGTTCTTCAAAATCTATTTATAGGACTTTATAAACTTGATGAAAAAGGAGAAAGCGTACCTGGTATTGCAGAAAGCTACACAGTAGATGACACCAACACTGTTTATACATTTAAAATAAACCCAAAAGCTAAATGGAGTGATGGAAAACAGATTACTGCAAAAGATTTCGAATACTCATTTAAAAGAGTACTTGATCCAAACGTTGCATCACCTACTGCTCAAAGCTTATATGTGATAAAAAATGGCCAAGCTGCTAATGAAGGTAAAGTGTCAGTAGATGAAATTGGGGTTAAAGCTACTGATGATAGCACTCTTGAAGTTACATTAGAAGCGCCAATATCTTGGTTTATTGGTTTATTATCCACTACAGCATTCTTTCCTGTAAGAGAAGATATTATCGAAGCCAACAGTGATAACTGGAAAACTAATCCTGAAACTTATATCTGTAATGGGCCTTACAAAATTAAAGAACTGAAAGAAAAAGAAAAATATATTTTTGTGAAAAACGAAAATTACTTATTTGCTGATAACGTTAAGTTAGATACTCTTGAAATAGTATTTATTGATGCACCAGAAACAACTCTTACTGCATATAACTCAGATGAAATACAATATACTGAGAATATAAGCCAAGAAGACTTAAATGGTTTAAAAGATTCAGAAGATTACCATGAAGCCTTAAAAATAGGAGTTCAATATTTTGATTTTAATACTGAAAGTGAAGCACTTAAAAATCCTAAGGTTAGACAAGCATTGGTATTAGCTTTAGATAGAAATCAAATAGTTGAAAAAATTCTACAAGGTCCTGGTAAATTACTAAATGGATGGGTTCCATACGGAATACCAGATCCTGCTGATCAAACTAAAGATTTTCGTGATGTTTCTGGAGATTTAGTTACTACAGACATAAAAAAAGCTAAATCATTGCTTGCTGAAGCAGGCTATCCAAATGGTGAAGGATTCCCTACTATAAAAATAACTACAACTACTAGCCAGCTTCACAAAGATGAAGCACAAGCGTTCCAAAGTATGTGGAAGGATAATCTTGGTATTAATTCAGAAATCCAAACTTTTGAATCAAAAATTTACTGGGATGAGCTTAGTAATGGAAACTTTGATGTTGCGGCTGATGGTTGGACTGGAGACTATTTAGATCCTATGACTAACTTGGAGATATTTGAATCATACCAAAATACTGATGATAACCGCTGGAATAATGCTGAATATGATGCATTATTGGCTGAAAATAGAACAAGCACAGATCAAGCAAAAAGATCTGCAAACTTTGCTAAAGCTGAACAAATATTAGCTGAAGAAATGCCAATATTCCCAATGTATAACTTACAATCAACATACCTTTGCAAACCATATGTTACTGGAATCAACTATAACAAGATTGGTCACTGCTTATTTGAATATGCTGATGTACAAAAATAAATATAATTACTCAATGTGAAAAATTATACTAAAGGGGCTATATCAAATGATGCAGTCCCTTTCTGTAACTTTTTACTATCTAAATACATAGTAAAAAATTTATCATATACATCAAGATAATAATACATAAGTTATAAATTAAACAATAAAGGAGAGATTAAATATGAAAAAACCAATTATAGGAATTAGTAGCGGAGTATTTTCTGAAATGGCTTCAAGTGAATACTTTTCATATACTTATTGTAGAGTGGACATTGCTTATATTAATTCTGTTATAAAAGCTGGTGGAGTTCCAGTTATACTTCCAATAACGTCTAATGAAGAAGCTATTGAAGAACAAGTTAAAATTTTAGATGGAATAATCTTATCTGGTGGACCTGACCCAAATCCACTTCTATTTGATGAAGAACCTTCTGAAAAATTAGGAACAATCTGTGTAGAACGAGATGACTTTGAAATGAAACTAATAAATGCAGCAAACAAACATAAAAAACCTATGCTCGGTATCTGCCGTGGTATACAAATACTAAATATATTCTTTGGTGGAACATTATATCAAGATATATGCTATGCAGAAGGCACACAACTTAAGCACTTTCAGTCAACAAGTCTTGGTGCTCTTACTCATACAATTGATATTGAAGAAGATTCATTTCTATATGACATTTTAGGAAATAAAACAGTAACTAATAGTTATCACCATCAATCTATTAATAAAATCGCTTCTGACTTTAAATTAACTGCCAGTTCTAGAGACGGTATCATAGAAGCTATAGAAAAAATTGATGATGATAGCTTTATTATAGGTGTTCAATTTCATCCTGAAATAATGGCTAACACTGATCATGAAAATGGATTAAAAATATTTGAAGCATTTGTTTCTGCTTGTAAATAATAAGGAGATTTTAGATATGTTAATAATAAAAAATGATTCTTACGTTTATAAAATGTCATATGATAATAAACCCGTCGCATATGCTGCCTCAGGTGAAATAATACAATTTGAAACTAATGACTGCTACGGAAATCAATATGTAGAAGAGGATCAGCCAAGATCAACAATAAATATCACTCATATAAATCCAGCTACAGGACCTGTTTATATAAATTATGCTAAAGCTGGTGATACATTAAAAGTTGAAATATTAGATATTAAAGTTAATGACCATGGTGTTATGCGCTGTACTCCGGGTGTTGGTGTATATAAAGATCAAATTACTAAAGCACGTACTAAAATTATACCAATAATAGAGAACAAGGCAATATTCAATGATAATATACACATACCTATAAGACCTATGATAGGAGTTATAGGTACTGCATGTGAGGAAGGTACATTTACAAACACTCCAGGTAAACATGGTGGAAATATGGACTGTAAGAAGATAACAAAAGATTCTACCTTATATCTTCCTGTTAATGTAGATGGCGCTCTTCTTGCAATGGGTGATTTGCATGCAATAATGGGAGATGGAGAAACTGTAATCTGTGGAGTTGAAATACAAGGACTTATAACAATAAAAGTTTCAATATTAAAAAGCATAAATCTCCCATTACCATTCTTAGTTAATGACGATAAGGCTATAACTATATTCTCTGCAGAATCACTAGATAGCGCTGCTAGTGGTGCTTGCATTTCTATGCATAAATACTTAACTGATTATGTAGGAATGGATCCTAATGATGCTGGCATGCTTTTATCTCTTCAAGGAGATCTATCAGTATGCCAAGTAGTAAATCCACTTGTAACATGTAGAATGGAATTACCTTTAGAATTATTAAAAAATTATAATACCTACTTACCATAATAAATATTGTAATAAAAAATTATTATAGTGTCTTTTATGAATAAATGTCTGCCTTAACTGATAGCTACAACCAAATATAATACTGATGAATTCTGTGATAAAATTCACTGGATCATCAGCTTTTTTATGCTATAAATTCATATATTAAATTTTTCTATATAATTGCTATTTAGTATAATAGATTTCATAAAAAACATTTCTTTGTTTTAAGGTTCTTAATAATTCAATTATGCCAAAACAAATGTTTCTTTGTTTTATATATTGATAATAAGTGCTTTCATACAGATTCTTATCTGATAAAATTGAATTATATAAATGATAAGTTAGTTTAAATGTTATAATATGCATATAATCTAATTATTAAAAAATTAATTCATTAAGATATTACCTATTATTCCAAATTCCATATAATATTAATATTTACATTAGATAAAACTTAAAATATATAATCTTAATCAGGAGGTCATAAAGATGACTAGCACCACTATTAAAATAATTGCATTAATACTGATGTTGATTGATCATATTGCTGAATTCATTCCAGGAATACCAATATGGTTTCATTGGATTGGAAGATTATCTGCCCCACTATTCATTTATACTATGGTCTGGGGATTACATTACACTCATGATAGAAGAAAATATCTAAAAAGAATGTATTTCTTTGGTAGTGCTATGGCTGTAGGTGATCTTATTTTAAATAATATTATTAAAAATCCATACGCCCCTATCACTAACAATATATTTGTCATGTTCTTTCTTATTGGAGTTATTGTTTCCATTAAAGAGTATGAAAAAGAGAATCCTATAGAAGGAAAGAAAATGATGAGAAAGTTTATTATATTTCAAATTCTTTCTACTATAATATGTATTTTAGGAATGATTTTTGTACCATTACGTGCGTCCATAATGATTTTTTCTGCATTATTGCCAAACTTAATATTTTGTGAAGGATCTTTTATATTTGTTTTGTTAGGTGTCCTTATGTACTATTTTAAAGATACAAAAATAAATACAATAAAATCTTACGGAATATTCTGCATTGCATATTTTCTTCTCACATTATCAGGAGGACATGATTTAAATCATTTATTATTTGTTGATTATCAATGGATGATGATAGCATCACTACCTTTCATGCTTTGCTATAATGGCAAAAAAGGTGCAGGACTAAAATATTTATTTTATTTTTTCTATCCAATACATATTGCCATATTATACTTAGTTGGTAACTTTATTTTTTAAGGAAAAAGCTATTAATAAATAAAGTATTAGCTTTTCACAATTTAATTAGTCACATTTTCCAATATGATATAATTAAACATGGCACACTACTTACTTATCATAAAACATAATTAGAATAATAAGGAGCTTAATTTTATGAATAGAGATACAGTAATTTTTGATATGGATGGTGTTATTTTTGATACTGAAAGAATCTATCTTGATATTTGGAAGAAAATTTATCCTAAACACGGATATGAAATGACACTAGAGTTTTATTTAACTTTGATAGGACGTGACCGTAAAACATGTATTAGACTTTTAAATGATCACTTTGGAAATAACTTTCCTGGAGAAAAAATATTTGCTGAATGTGATGAGGCTTTAAAAAAAGCTATAGATAACGGACAAGTACCAATGAAGGCAGGTGCTCTTGAAATAATAAATTATTTAAAATCAAATAATTATAAAATTGCCATAGCCACATCTTCACCAAGGCACAAACTTGATATGCAGCTCAAAATACACAGTCTTCAAAATATATTTGATGCAATTATATGTGCAGATGACGTAGAGCGTTCAAAACCTGACCCTGATATATTCTTGAAAGCTGCTAAAAAACTTAATAAAATGCCTGATCAGTGCATCGTTATTGAAGATTCACCATCTGGAATCATAGCAGCGTACAGTGCTCAGATGTTGCCTTTTCATGTAGAAGATTTATTAGCACCTACTGATGAAATTATCAAATACTCAAACTGTCAGTTTAAAAATCTTATTGAAGTAAAAGACTATATATCTGAACACAGCAATGCACTGTAAAAATAATTTATTTATTATCTAAAATCATATAAATTTCTAAAAAATAAAAAGGTGTCTATATCAAAATAATCATCAAATTTGATATAGACACCTTTTTATAGCTTATTTTTTATTATACGCAACTAATCCTAAGATTAAAAATACTGGGAATATAATCGCTACTAAAAATCCTTTTTTCAAATCATCTTGAAAAACTCCAGATATAGTTCCTACAACTGTTGGTCCTAGCGAACAGCCTACATCTCCTGCAAGTGCCAAAAATGCAAACATTGCAGTTCCCCCTCTACGTAAGCTCTTTGATGCAATGCTAAATGTTCCTGGCCATAAAACACCAACTGAAAGTCCACACAATCCACATCCAATAAGTCCCCATATAGGATTACTAGATAATGCCGCTATTAAATAACTTATTATACAAAGCCCACCACTACACATCATAAATAGATCTAGTTTTATTTTCTCACTAAACTTCGCATAAAAAATTCTTGAACACCCCATAAGGATTGCAAAAGAACATGGTCCTGCTAAATCACCAATTGTTTTAGATACATTTAATCCTGATTCTGCAAAAGCAGATGCCCACTGACTCATTCCTTGTTCAGATGCCCCTGCGCAAATCATTAAAATTAATAATATCCAAAAAGCCTTTAATCTAAACAATTCTTTTGTGGATAATCCTTCATCATGTTCTACTAAGGTTTGAATAGGAACCTTTAAAAAATAAAATGTGTTTAATAAAGGTATAATTGCCCATAAACATGCTAGTATATACCAATTTTTAATTCCTACAAATATAAAAAATAATGTTGAACTTAAAATTACAAATACATGTCCCCAGCAATAAAATGAATGTAAAAGACTCATTGCTGCTTCTTTCTTCTCTGTGGGGCACGCCTCTACAATAGGGCTTATCAAAACCTCAATTAATCCTCCACCTATAGCATAAAAGAATATTGCTATGAGTAGGCCAATATAGTGATTACTAAATATACCTGGAAATATAGCTAAGCCAGCTAGTCCAATTGCTGAAAAAATATGTGCTGCCACTACACAAGTACGATATCCTATTTTATCTACAAATTTAGCAGCTAAAAAATCTACTATAAGCTGTACGCCAAAATTCATTGTTACTAAAAATGCTATCTTATCCATTGAAATATCATACGTGCTTTGAAATGTTAGAAATAGCAATGGTGCAAAATTATTTACAATAGCCTGAGTTATGTATCCAATATAGCATGCATAAATTGTATGATTATAATTTTCTCTTACCGACATAGTAAAGTTCTCCTTACAAAATAATCTTGCCTTAATTATACTTGCTACAAGGTTATTTTTATACAAGTTATTTTTAAATATATTCATTTTAGAAATTTTCACAAATAGTAAAAATTATTAAAATTATTGAAACTTTTTCACCTCTTATTTTGTCTATATATATAGAGAGTAAATTTCGCTTATTAACATTAAAAATTTATTTTAAGAATAAATATTAGGAGTGATTTAGAATGGATGATAAAATAAAAGTTAAAATCGTAGGCATTGCTTCAGCCTTACTCTTTGCTGCAATAGTAGCAAATTTTGTTTCTGATTCTGCTGACGTTCCAATAATAAATAAAATTGCTCATTCTGATTCAATTAAAATTTACAAAACTAATTTTGTAGACCAAAGTAAAGAAATATATAATATATTAACAGAAAAATCGCTTAAAATGAAATCTGACGTGATTAAAAGCAATAATTTTCCAACAACATCAGATTCAGATAACATAACTTCTATAAATTGAATTTATAAGTATTTAAAAACTAGGGTGATTTATTTTCTTAAATATTTATCTAGAATTATATTTTTTAATCTACCTAAATAAATATGGCCTTAAATTATTAACATTATTTGTAAATGCGTTTCTAAAATTGTATAATAATCTATATGTCATTTTTAATAAAAGGAGTAATTTATGAATATAACAGTTATCTACGGAACAAATAGAACTCAAAAATCAACTACTTATCATATTGCAAAGAGTTTTCTAAATAAACTTTCAGATAATGATAAAGTGAATGAATTTTTCCTTCCCAAAGATATGAATCAGTTTTGTTTGGGCTGCTTTCAATGCTTTAATGGAAATCATGAGAAATGCCCTTCATATAATATGATAAATCCAATTAGAGATTCAATGAATAAATCTGATTTAATTATATTTACTGCTCCTGTTTATGTATATCATGTGCCTGGACAAGTTAAAGCTTTTTTAGATCATTTTGGATGGGAATGGTGTGTTCATCAGCCAAATGCGAAAATGTTCAGTAAACAAGTTTTAATAATATCAACTGCTGCTGGAGCTGGTATGAAAAGTACAGTAAAAGATATAAAAGACAGCATGGATTTTTGGGGTGTAGCAAGAGTTTACAATTTAAAAGCCGTTGTATCAGCTGCTAATTGGGATACTGTTAATGATAAAATTCGTAAGAAATTAGATACTAAAGTCAATAAACTTTCTAATAAAATTAAGAAAAGAGCAATTCATGTTACACCAAGAATAAAAGTAAAATTAATATTTTACGGCTGCAGATTAATGCATAAATATTTAGCTATTAACGAACCTGATGTTAAGCATTGGAAAGAACACGGATGGCTCGATAATAAAAGACCTTGGAAATAGATACAAAAAAGATGTAGATGATTAACTTTCTCTACATCTTTTTTGTATTTTAATAACCATAAACATAAAAAATAACAGATAAAATCTGCCACATAATCAATTATATTTTCTGTTATTTCTATTGTTTAATATTGATTGAAATTCATATATAATTTATAATATCGTATACTGTAACGGGATAGTCAATAGGAGGAAACGTATGAGTAATAATTTCAAAAAATATTTTACAACTGGTGAGTTTGCAAAGCTTTTTGATGTACATAAGAAGACTTTATTTCACTATGATAGTATAGGCTTATTCTGCCCTGAAAAAGTCCTTAATAATAGATACAGATATTATTCTCATCATCAGATAGAATTATTCAATGTAATTACTCAATTAAAAGGACTTGGAATGCCTCTTAAAGATATTAAATTTTTCCTTGATAATAGAAATCCTGAAATGGCTATAGAATTTTTTAAAGAAGAAAAGAAAGCAATTGATAAAGAAATTAAAAATCTTCAAAGATTAAAAAAACTCATGGATACTAAAATTAGTCTTACTCAGCTTGGAATCAATTTCGATGATGATATTAAAATCGAAGAACAAGAAGAAGAAAAACTGGTTTTGAGTGATTACATAATGGAAACTGAAGATGAGTATGATATAAATACATATACTGAGCACTTAAAATATTGTTTTAATAATAAACTTGATAGCGGATACCCTGTTGGAGTAATGATAAATGCTAATCGATTAAATAAAAGTGATTTCTCACGTCCAGATTATTATTTCACCAGAATAGAAAAAAATGATTCAACACAGAATGTATTTATAAAACCTAAGGGAAAGTATGTAGTTGGGTATATAAAAGGTTACTATGATACAAATGTATTTCTTTATGAAAGGCTTATAAAGTTCATAAGTGAAAATAATCTATCCATAGAAGGCTATTCTTATGAGCAAGGATTAATTGATGAAATATCAGTTCAAAATCAAAATGATTATGTAACTAAGATTTCTATAAAAATAAATGACTCCCATAATTAAGACATACATATAAAATTTATAACTCTACGTTATTTTATGTAATTAGTTTCTGAAAAGGAGGATTCAAAATAACTAGGCCTCCTTCTTCCCATTAGCATAAAATTTATTTGACATATACATTATAAATATTTATGATATATTATTTGTTTTTTCTAGACTGCCATATGTATATTACTATAGTTGCAGTCAAAACAATTAATGTTATAGGCAGAAATACTATTGATAAATTTTCACTACCATTAATCATCATAGTTCCACTCTTTAATTGGATATATAATAAAATAATAACAGTTTCTAAGTTTAACAATTTAATAAAGGTCTGCGCCATTAAATATTGCTTTTCTTTATTTCTTGAAGTTATCTCAACACAGTAATTATAAATTTGAGGATATTTAGATAAAACGGCCATTCCACCATAACACACTGCAGCTATAATTAATAGCAAAAATATAGTATCCTTTGATCCATAATTATCTACTTCACCTTTGAAATTAAAATGTGTTGGAACTATGTCAGGAGCATTTTTCCATATTAAAAATGTTCCTGCAATCATTATTATCATTAAGATTGCTGAAATTACATCAATAATTACATTTATCTTTTTACAAAAGCTTTTTTCTTTCCCTTTAATCATAATACACCTCTATAATACAGCATCTAATGCTTCTTATATATGCATATTACAACTTTTATAATATGACTGTAAAGTTTTATCATTTGATATTTATGGATTTTATGAAAAAATTAAGAATCCTTATTTTTACATAGTCATCCCTATATTTCAATCTATTTAATAAGCATTTCTGTAACTTTATTCATTGAAAGTACTCTTGCAAATCTATTATTCCATATTTTATAATTATAAAATTCATAAAGCTTTTCACCAGATAGATATTCATTATCAAAAGTTGTATTTGTTTCTTCAGGAATAATTATCTTATACTCATGTTCAAATGCACTTTTACATGTAGCATCAATACAGTATTCTGTTTGAAGTCCCGTCAATATTATTGTATCTATATTATTACTTTCCAAATACTCATTCAAGCCAGTCTTTATAAAAGCACTATTAAATTTCTTATCAAATATCTTTTCATTACTATTAGGCAATATTTCATCATAGATTTGCCATCCATATGTACCCTTTTCAAGTTCTGTTCCTTCTCCATCATCATGACGTACATATATAACTTCTTTTTTATTATTTCTAGCAACTTCTATTAGTTTTTTAATATTTGCAACAACTTTCTTTTCATTATAAGGATGTTCATTAATTAATCTATTTTGAACATCTACCACCATTAAAATAGTATTACTCATCTGCTATTTCGTCCCTTCTTATCTATTTTTTATAAAATTCCCTTAAGTATTCCTTAATTAGATTATAAGAAAGGTTTTTCTATTCGTCTAACAAATATATTTAATGTATAGTTATATATTAATAAATAAGCAATGGATTAATTCACCGGCAGTTAATCAATGGATCAATTATTTTATGCCTTAATATTTTTAGCAGCATACTATTCTTAAATTGAATAGATTATGCTGCTATTTAATCTTTATATAATTCTAAAATTTTTGTGCTATTAAATTAGCTTTCTTTATTCCTTCTTCTACTTTTTCTTGAACATTTACTCCTATTACATCTACATTTTCTACTGCAATAGTTTCTATTTCTGAAATACCAAAGAAGCCTAATATAGTTCTTAAGTATCTATCTCCCATTTCATATGGAGCATTTGCATATTCTCCACCTCTTGATACTATGTGAACAGCCTTTTTATCCTTTAGAAGTCCCACTGGACCTTCTGCAGTATATTTAAATGTTATACCTGTAACACTTACGTAGTCTATATAAGCTTTTAAAATTGCTGGTATACTTAAATTCCACATAGGTGATGCAATTACATACTTATCTGCTTCTGCAAATTGATATGCATATTTTAATATTGGATTATTCCTGCTCTCTTCGTCTTTAGGTCCAAATATTTTTCCTAAATCTTCTGCTCTTAAGAAATCTATATTCTCTTTATATAAATCTAATACTATTACCTCATCTTTTGGGTTGTTTTTTTTATATTCTTCTATAAAACTATCAGAAACTTTGAAAGTTCTTGATTCGCCTTCGCTTTTAATATTTGCTTTAATATATAATAATTTACTCATTTTAATTTCCACCTTTAATATTTATTATCAATTAGTATCAATTCTTATTCGCTTTATATTACCACTATTTAGTATTGGTGTCAAATTTATTTTATTTTTTAAATTAAGAATTAATCCAACATACTAAATATATTTTTTAAAACTAAATAAAGGGGCTGTTGCAAAACGGTTATTTATTAAAGATATTTCATATAAACCATGCAAAAGGGACTGTGTATAATGAATTTTTATTCATTATACAACAGCCCCACTCTAAGCATTATTATAAAATTTAATACCTATTTAGAATCATGTATAAATCCCTAACTTCTTTTATAATTTTTATCATAGTGTTAAATAGTATATTTAATTATTTCACCATTATCATCAACATATTCAATTACAGATTTATTATCATCTAAATTTGTATATAAAGTACATACTTTATCATCCTTTTTCCATGAAAGAATAATTTTATTTTCTGAAGAGTTTAATACTTTAAACTCTCCATTAAATGCTGGATATTCATTTCTAAATCTAATAAGCTTAAGCAATCTTTGCACTACTTCTTTTTGAACATGTTCATTAATCTCTTCTAAAGTGAAGTTATGTCTATTTATTTCACGACCTTCTCCCGTAGCTTTCACCATCTCATCATCATTTTTACCAGCTAATAACCCTACATAATATACTTGTGGTATTCCTGGTGTAAAGAACTGAACAGCTCTGGCTGATAAATATGCGTCATCATCACAATTAAGAACTGAGTAGTAAGAACATCTTATTTGATGAACATCAAAACCATCATCATTCTTATGAGCATCTGAATATATTAAGCTTAAATTTGAACCACGCTCTAAACATATATCTACTATTTTTTGAGCATCATTAGTGCTAACAAGATCATCTAAATCAGGCTTAACTGGAATACCATCATGACAATCCAACATAGTAAACTGTTTATGAGGACGAATTTTTAGATATTCACATAGTTTTTTATTAGATTTATTTATTAAAGAATCAAGAATCATGTATGGTAATATAAAATCATATATCCAATTTCCATGCTTAGATAATTTAAATTGTGTTGTATAATGCGCATGAACTTCTGGAAGTAGCTCGATTCCTAATGAGTTTGCTAAATTTGTTATCCAATCTATAAATTTATATATTTCAGGCTCTACAAAGAAACAACTTGTCCCTAGTTTTTTAACAACATATCCAACGGCATCAAGTCTTACTATCTTTACATTTTGTTTACTAAAATTAGTTAAAAATTCTTTTAACAGCTCTCTGACCTTATCAGAATTAATATCAAGATCTATTTGCTCAGAAGGATCTTGTTTTCCGAATGTTGTCCAAACCTTTTCTTCACAACCAGTTTCATTTATATTAAATGTAGAAAACGGTCTTTTCCTACGAAGAAACATTTTTGCTATATCTTCTTGATCTGGATTACCATTACTCCAAATCTTATCTAATGTGATGAATAAATCAGAATATTTAGAGTTGCGTCCATGTTTTAAAAAATCTTGAAAGAAGATAGATTGTCTAGAAATATGATTTACCATCAAATCTAGTAATACATCAAAGTTTTCTCCAATTTTTTTAATATCCTCCCATGAACCAAATTTAGGCTCTATCTCAAAGTATGTTAAAGGTGCAAACCCTCTATCTCCAGACGAAGGAAATGGTGGTAATATATGCACTCCACCTTTAAATATATCAGAAAAATATTTTAAAAGAACCTCATTAAGTGTTTTTAAATCTCCTCCAAGCGAATCAGGATAAGTAATAAGTTGTACTTGGTTTTTAACGGTCATTTTTAATTCCCCCATTTTGCTGAAATTGTTTTATCTCTTCAATAGTTGGTAATTCAACAACAGCACCTACATACTTAAGCTTGTAAGCACTTACTGCAAAGCCTAGATTTAATGATTCTCTTATAGAATATCCTTTAATTATTGATGTATAGAAACCTGACCAAAAAGCATCTCCAGCTCCTGTAGTATCAACTATTTCTTTAGCTTGAGTTTTAAACTTAATAGTCTCTATCCCATTTGAAACTATTGCACCATCTTTGCCCAGCGTCATAATAACTAATTTTGATCCCAAATCAATAAATTTTTTAACATGATTTTCCGGAGTATCTTGTCCAAAGATCCTCTCTGCATCAACTTCTGATGGCTTTATTATGTCAACCTTACTTATTAAATCTTTTATGTATTTCACTCCATCATGACCATGCTCCCATATCATTTCATGGTAATTGGGATCAAATCCTATAAGTACATTATTCTTTCTTGCTTCTATAATAGTTTTCTCTATAGTTTCTCTAGAATTTTTTTGAGAAATAGGCCAACAAGAAAAATGCATAATTTTACTGTTTTTTAATGCATCTTTAATGTCCGAATCAAAAAACAAATTATAATCTGCACCTCTATAAAATATAGGTACTGGCGTTGTTTTGCTCTTAGTTACTAAAACCATACTTGTTGGATAATCAACTCTACGAATATAATCTGTGTTTATATTCTTTTCTTTTAAACTTTTTATTAAAAAATCCCCTAATCCATCTTTTCCTACCGAAGAAGCAATTGCAGAATTTGCTCCTAAGCTCTTAACATTCATTGCGATATTTGCCGGTGAACCCCCAAAATGTTTTGTATAAACATCACATTGAAAGTTATCACTATAATCATCTGATATCATATCTATAAGCAATTCACCTATGGTAAATACGTCAATATTCTTTTCTTTAAACTCTAACACTTCATCAAAATATATCATTATTTATCCTCCATTAAATTTTAATTGAAACTTTTAATAAGTATAAGACAACATTGATATATATTTTATTATTATGATCAATCTTACAAAAATAAAAATTATGAAATGCTATTATTTAAGGTATTAGAATAGATAATTTGTATTTTACTCTTAATCTTTTAATCTTCTATTTTTCATCTCTATTTCATAATTAATATAATGTCTAAATAACACTTCAATTAATATATAAAATATTGCAAAAGTCTCATATTGACTTTCATTATTTAGCATAAACTCTGATGTAGTTGCATATAAATTATATGGAGTTTTTGTTGAAAGTTTATTGTTTATAAGTTTAGTAATAGAAATATACTCTACACCCTTTAAGGAAAGTTTGTTTGTACAATTTTCTAAAGAAGTTGTGTTCCCAGATAATGAAATTATAATAACAATATCCTTATTAGTTATTTTATCTATTAATCCTTCAAACTCGCCTTCTCCTTCAATCATATATAAATATTTATTTGTTGCAAAAAAAGTCTGCTTTAGAGCTTGTGCAACAACTCTTTGTGGAGCACCTGTTCCATAAACAAAAATATTATCAGCATTATAAATCAATTTACATATTTCTGTAAAATCTCTATTTTTTAAATAATTAATAGTTTGATTTATATCTGTAGTTAATTTTTCAATAATATTATCATTCCTATTATCTAAATCATTTTCTTTCCATTTTAGATATACTTTAAATTCACTATAGCCTTCAAAATCTAATTTCTTTATACAACGTAAAATTGTAGTTTTAGATACATTACAACGTTTTGCCAACTCTGTAACACCCAAATTAAAACATTCAGTTTTATTTTGTAAAATATATTTTAATATATATATATCATTTTCATTCAATTTACTATAATTATTATTAATTAGTTCCTCTAACTTCATGATAATATACCCCCTTGTAATCTATATTATACAAAGTATATCTATAAATAACAAACCAGTATATTTGCATATAAAAGGTACAATCATGTACCTTTTATATATTGAAATTTAAATCTAATTAATTTAATTCTGGCCAATATTCTTTATTAACTTCAATCAAGTCATCTAAAATTAATTTTGCAACTGATGCACTTGGAACAGTTTTCGATAAGGTAAGTGCTTGCCATAATTTTTGATATGATTTTTCTATCCACGCCTCTACAACTAATTTCTCAACCGAAACCTGTTCTTCCATTAATCCCTTTTGAAATTGTGGAATTTTTCCCATTACAAGTGGTTCTGGACCATTACTGCCTACTAAGCAAGGAATTTCAACCATTGCTGTTGGATCAAAATTACTTATTGATCCATTATTTTCAACTATTAATAACATTCTTTCTTTTGTGTTATAAGCAATTGCTCTTGCTAAATCAACTATATATGATGCATGTTCATCTATTCCCATTGCACATCCTTCTGTTGATTTATTTTCAATTACTTTCTTACATTCTCCAAATACAAATTTTTCACGTCCATCCATTACTTCATTTGCTCTTGTGTATTCTTTATTAGAATGCTTAACAACATAATCTGGAAATAAATAATACTTTAAATAGGTATTTGGTAATGTTTCTGGATCCATTGCAAAAACATCTTTAGCTTTTGCAAAAGTATCATCCCAGCTTGCATCACTATGCTGAGCGCTTCCATCTGTAACAACATATCCATACTTAGATACATGCTCTTTTATTCTTGGCAGCAAATCATTACCTTCTTTGTCTCTAACATCAGTCCACCAACCAAAATGGTTAAGTCCATAATAACGAACTGATAATTCTTTTCTTGATTCTAATCCTAAAATCTTTGCCATACGTGATTCTATATCTATTGGCATATCACATATATTAAGTATTTTTGAATTTGGTCTTAATCTACGAGTTGCTTCTGCTACTATTGCTGCTGGGTTTGAATAGTTTAACATCCAAGCATTTGGTGAGTATTTTTCCATATAATCAAGAATTTCAATAACTCCACCTATAGATCTCATTCCATACGCAATTCCTCCTGGACCACAAGTTTCTTGTCCAACCACATCATATTTTAAAGGAATTTTTTCATCCAATTCTCTCATTGCGTACTTTCCTACTCTTATATGAGCCATTACGAAGTCTACATCTGTAAATGCTTCTTCAGGATCTGTTGTAGCATAAAACTCTATTTCTGGTGCTTTTTCTTTTATAATTATTTCACAAGCCCCAGCTATAATTGATTGTCTCTCTGCATCATTATCATAAAATCTTATTTTTCTAATAGGTAATTTGTCTAAATTATCTAGTAACATTAATATAATTCCTGGTGTAAATGTACTTCCCCCACCTGCTACTGTTATGGAAAATTTTTTCATAATTAATACCTCCAAAATTGCTTCTTATATTTCTACATTTATATTTAATTAAGTAATTTTTCGAATTCCTCTCTTACTTGTGAAACTGATAATCCTACAATAATTTGTATTGCTTTACCTTTTCTTACTACTCCATGTGCTCCTACTTCTCTAAATACACTATCAGAGGCAAGCCTACTTTCATCTTTAACTGATACACGAAGTCTAGTTGCACAGTTGGTTACATTTTCAATATTATCTTTACCGCCTAATGCTTCCAAAAACTGTAGTGCTTTACTATCTTTTTCTGCAGCTTGTCCATTACTTGATTTTTTAGATTTATAGTCAGCCTTTGTATATAATTTAGTTTCATTATCATCTTTTTCACGACCTGGCGTAGCAAAATCAAACTTAGTTATTAAAAAACGAAACACAAAGAAATATATTACTGTAAAACACAATCCTATAATTATTTGTTTTATGTAGACATCTGAATGATATTTAAAAAGTGGTATCCAGTTTAGTGAGAACCATTCAATTAATCCTCCACCAAAGTTACCTACTAAACCAATAGAATATAGTGTTGCAGATAATGTTGCTGCTAATACAGCATGTACAGCAAATAATGCTGGAGCTATAAACAAAAATGTAAATTCAAGTGGTTCTGTAACACCAGCAATAATAGCTGTTAATGTAGCCGGTATAAGCAAACCTGCAACAACTTTTTTCTTCTCTGGTCTAGCAGTGAAATACATTGCTAATGATATACCTATAGATCCAAATATTTTAGATGATGATGTCAATGCGAACCCTCCACCTGGGAACATCTCTCTTAACGAATGTGCACTTGTTGCAAAATCAGCTAAATGTTGTGGCCAATATGATGCTATTCCTTCTGGTACAACTGCTGGTCCAAACATAAATGGTCCATAAATAAAATGATGTAATCCTGTTGGTATTAAAAGACGATCTAATAATGTGTATATCCAAACACCAAGTGTTCCTGATGAAGATAAGAACCCTTGTAAATACCCTATTCCATTTTGAACTTTTGGCCATATTAAGCATATTAAAAATGCTGTTGGTATCATAACAATAAATCCTATAATCGCTACAAAGCATGAACCTTGAAAAATCCCTAAATAATCAGGTAATTTCTTTTCAAAACATTTCTCATGAATATAAACTGCAATACCTGCAATTAAAATTGCACCAATCATTCCTGTATCAAGAGTCTTGATACCAGCAATCATTGCAAGTCCACTTGAAACACCATCATTAATTCCAGCTTGCAAATCAAAATTAACACCAAATGCTGGACCAGAAATAGTAAGTATAGCATTTACAAAGTAATTAAATGTTAAATAAATTAATAGTGATTCTAAACAAGCACGAGCTTGTGCCTTTTTTGCCAATGCTATTGGTAATCCTACTACAAATAATAATGGAAGTTGATTAAATACTGTCCAGCCTCCCTGCTGAATAATATACCAGAAATTGCTCCATAACGTCCCTTCTGCTGCTATAGATCCCATAATATCTGGATTGGTAAATAAAACCGAGAATCCAACTACTATTCCATAGAAAGCAAAGAATAGAACTGGAACAAACATCGCAGCACCAAAACGTTGAATTTTTTGCATCATAACATATTCCTCCTAAAGTTTTTAAATCATATATCTTATAATATTTTGTAAATACTATATTAAAGCTTTAATAAAATAATATTATTTTATCCTTTTACGAAACTTATAATATCAAAAGAGGTAAACTATTACAACATCATTTAAAGTATTAGGTCTTAATCCCCAAAACTGTACATTGGTCCTTTTTGAGAACATTTTCACAATTTTATATTTTCATATTGACAAAGTCAGAAAATTCATTTTCGAAAATATGTTTTATCATTCTTTATCACAATTTAGAAATGTAGTTGAAGCTTTTACAAGAAATATAAATATGGTTCCTACTCAAACAATAGACATGCTATGTGTTCGAATGTAGAAACCAATTTGCAACATATATATACTAAAAAATATTTATACTCTTTTCTTATTAACTAATAATATTATAAGTAATATTTGAACAATGCCTAAAGCCAAAAATGTTATATGTAAATTTAGCTTATCAGCCATAAATCCACACAAAGGAAACATACAAATCATACAAAGAGAAAAAATCATGCTATCTATTGAAATAATGGTTGCCCTTTGCTCTGATGGTATTAATTCATTTAAAGATGTAGATTGTATTGGATATAATAGTGAATTTACATAGTTCATTACTGCAAAAAATATTACGGAAATAACTAAGTTTTTTCCACTTATAAAAACAATGCTTATACCCATAAATATTGACGCAACATACTTTGTTTTATCTTTAAATACACCAATTACTTTCTCACAAGTTATAGCTCCAATACATGATGATATTCCTCCAAGTAGCATTATAAGGCTTATCTCAATTTTATTACATCCAAGAATACTAAAATATTGTTGCCCATAAAAATAAACTACTGTATGAAAAGTGAATACCATTGGAAAATAAACTAATATTTTTATTATCTTTTTATTATTCTTAATTATATTGTAAGAAAGCTTGAAATGTTTTTTTATTGATATACTTTCTTTCTTTTTATCTTCATCTTTTATTGAAGGTTCTTTTAACATGAAGCATGGAATAAGTGAAAGCGCTGCTATTACTATTGATGTAATGTAACAATATACGAATGAATACTCTGCTAGTATTCCACCTATAAAGGTCGCAAGACCTTGTGAAATTTCAATTATTAAATTCAATCTACTATTTACTTTTAAATATTCATCCTCACATCCAGTTTGTTTTAAACTATCATAGACTAAAGCTTCTTCAGATCCAGAATTTAAATTATATCCCAATGCGGATATCATGAATCCAACAGAAAATCCAAAAATATTGTTTGAAAATAAGTTTATAACTGCAGATATAGCACTACATATGCGTCCTGCTATCATCACATTTTTTCTTCCAAGCAAGTCTGCTATTGCTCCTGATGGAACTTCAAATAAAAAGCTTGTTATATGAAAAATCCCCTCAACAACTCCAACTTGCCATAACGGAAGCCCTTTATAAACCATATATAGCACCCATATAGCGCTTGATATATCAAAATTTTTCATAAATGAATATACATAATCTATTTTTACATTTCTTTTAATATCACTTTTTCTTTCCCTGCCTGTAAAACTTTTTTGTTTATTTAATTCTATCATTTTATTTTGCTCCTATCTTCATTTCTGCAATCTCAAAATATTTTTGCATACGAAAAAGAACATATGAAATATCATATAGAAATTTACATATGTTCTTTACAGGAGCTACTGCTTATATATTTATGGATAATGAATATAAATGACTTCCCTAAAAAAGGGCACAGTAGTCCCGTAATACTCTAAAATTTGCTGTTTTTGAATGAGCACTACTACTGCAAACAGGTTTATATCCTAAGCCATTCATTTCATTACCCTCCCTTTTCCAAAATATTCATTATTTAAATTATACTGTTTTTTATCTATTTTATCAAGTATTATATGTTTAAATAATTATAACATCTAACGAAGAATTGAACGAGATATCATAGAAATTGTATGTCTTCTTCCTCTAATTGCTTTACTAAGAGCAAAAATATTTTCAACTGGTGCCACTCCAGCATAGCCTGCATCTCCTATATGTTGTATATCTACTCCAAGTATTTTATTTCTAATAGCTATATCTCTAATTGTTTCTTCATCTGCGCCCTCTTGACTTGTTCCAATAGCACTCATGACTAATGCATTTTTTTGATGAGCTAATCTTACTGCTTCACGAACATCTTCTTCTCCTACGCCCCAAACAGTTCCAACTGCTGGCACCATAATAATATCTGCACCAGCCTCTATAAACTTACTAATTGAATCTAAGTCAACAACTTTCTCACTAACTCCCGCGCCATGCATTTTCCCTGCAATAATTAATCCATTAAAGTTAGCTTTTGCAATCTTTATTGCTTTTATTATTTGAGAATTTGTTACACCTGTTCCTGGATTTCCTGTTAAACACACAAAATCAAAACCTAGCTTATTAGCCTTCTCTAATGTTTCTTTAGTAGCTTTTCTACCTTCTGCAATCTCTAATTTTTCTTCAGCCATTTCTGCTTCAAGATCAACAGGCTCAAGATTCAATCCTATTGGTCTTCCTGTATATTTTTTCAAATCAGTAACTACATTATCATTTGGAACCGCTTTATCCATAGTTGAGTAATCATACATTCCCAAAACAATTGGGTTAAATACATCAAAAGCATTTAAAAGAATAAGATCTGCTCCAAAAGATTTTGCAACCTCAGAATTTGTGATGTTTGGAATTAACGGTTCATGTATAACAACATTTTCACTTAATACAGTTCTTCCTTCATTAGCTTTTATACTTTGCTTTAATTCCTCATTGGAGAAATTTACTATATCTGATACATTTGCATTTAAAAGACGTTTAGTCATATATATCTCCTCCTTAATACATTCCATTTATTATTTACAGTCTATTCTATAGGCCTTTGATAAAACCCACCATAAAAACTTTCTGTACTTAAAACATTTATTATTACTTTTGGATCAATTTCTTTAATAAGAGCTACAATATCTTGCACTTCATATGATGATACAACAGTATGTAATAAACTCATACTTTCTTTACTATATCCGCCATAACCATTCACAACAGATACACCATGGCGATATTCTTTAACATATCCATCAACAACATTTTGGGGATTGCTTGTTGTTATCTGCAATGTCACACGTTTATATCTTTGATAAAATGCTGAAATGGTTTTTGTTGAAATAAACTGAAATACTATTGAATATCCAGCATAAATCCATCCAAACATATATCCAAATATGCAAAGTATAATTGCATTAAATACAAATACATACTCCCAAATTGATTTTCCTTTTTTATTGGATACATATAATGCAATAAAATCTGTTCCTGCAGTTGAAGAATTTCCTCTTAGAGCTATTACAGTAGCCATTCCATAAACAAAACCTCCAAAACATACATTTAGCACAGAATCATTAAATAAAGGTGGAAAGCTGCATATTTTTAAAAGAAAACTTGTTAAAAAAACTTGGCAAAGAGATGAAATAACAAACTTTTTTCCAATGCTTTTATAACATAATATTGCAACTGGAACATTTAATATAATCATTCCTAGTGATGTTGAAAAACTCTTACCATATAAAGATGTAATACGATCTATCAAAATAGCCACACCAGTAAATCCACTTGAAAGAAGACCTGCTGGCTCTACAAACACTTTTATGGCATATGTTTGTAAAAATGATGATATAATAACTGCTAAAGCTGTCACTACATATTTAAACCATGGTTTCTTTTTCATTTTTTAAATTCACCAATTTTCTTACTAATTCTTGCGATACAAAATCATAATCATTTTCATGTCCATCAGGGCCATAACAGTAGTTTACATATTCACCTGATGTTGTTTTATCATTACTCCAATCCTTACATGATGAATGAATTTGAGATATATTTGTATATTCCATTAAAGCTTCTGCATTTGAAACATTGACTCCACTACCAGCTAAAATTTCTATTTTATCACCATAGTTCTCCTGCAAGCTCTTAATCATATCCTTGCCATCCATTGCTTTTGGCTTTAAACCACTTGTGAGCAGACGATCTACTTTCATATCTATTAATGCTTCAATAGCTTTTATAGGATCATTTACACAGTCATATGCTCTATGAAAAACAACTTCTGCATTATAGCTTTTAATCAATTCAACCATCTTTTTAGTTCTTTCCATATTAACTGTGCAATCTTCATTTAAAAATCCAAATGCCAATCCATCTGCTCCATTTTCTAATAAAACCTTAGCATCTTCCATCATTTGCTCAAACTCAATATCACTGTAGCAGAATCCTGCTGCTCTTGGTCTTACCATGCATATTACTTTTAAATCTGTATTTTTCTTTGTTAATGTTAGGCTTGCTATACTTGGTGTTAATCCCCCCAAATGTAATGCACTATTTAGTTCAATACGTTTAGCTCCACCCATATAAGAATTTATTGCATCTTCATAACTTCCACAGCATACTTCTATCATCATTTCTTTTATTCTCCTTTTGCTAAATGATATAAACTTAATGCATATATCTTTGCATTTGTTATAATATCATCTATTTTCATCCATTCATTTGGTTGATGGCCAATTCCTTTTTGCCCAGGAAATGATGGACCAAATGGAACTATATTAGGCATAAGTTTAGCATATGTTCCTCCTGTTGTTGTAACTGGTGTTCCATCATTACCTGTCACTCTTTCATAAGTTTCCTTTAATGTATTAACTAAAAAACACTCTTTTTCAAATTTTACGGAATCAAAATTTTTAATACATTGTACTTTAAAGTTTTGAGCTGACTCTTTTATCTTGCTTACAATTTCATCCTTTGTAATAATAGCGGGATAGCTTACACTAAACTGAATAGACGGATTTTCATTATAGAATAATTTATAGTTTCTAATTTCTAATGTTCCAAACTCTTTGTCTGTAACATCTATATTAAATCTTTCTCCATTACTTTTTGCATTTAAAATAAATTCATTCACAAAGTTAAAGAAATCATCTATATTATCTTTTCTTCCTTCTATTTCAATTAAAGCCCGTCCTCTTTCAGCATATACTACTGGATATTTACAGTCTGGAGTAAATCCCATAATAGGAGGCTTTTCTTTAGTAAGATAATATCTTAGATCTTCAAAACCACTCTCTTCATCACAACCAAAAATAATCCTTACTTCATGTTTTAATTTAATATTTAATCGCTTTAAAGCATATAGAGCAAACAAACAAGAAAGAATTGGTCCCTTATTGTCTAAAATACCTCTGCTATAAATTACTCCATCTTCAGTATACCCACTAAACGGTGGATGTTTCCATCCTGCTCCAACCTGAACAACATCAAGATGGCCAATAGCACAAACATAATCTTCACTGTGTCCATATCTTGCATAGCCAATATAATTATCAATATTTTTTGTTTCAAAGCCTAGTGAATCAGCTAACAATAATGTCTTTTCTAAGCTTTTCTTGATGCCATCACCAAAAGGAGCATCTATTGAATCATCCGTTTTTACACTATCAATTTTTACTATCTCAATGATACTTTCAATCATATCTTTAGAGATGTTTTCTACTTCTCTTAAAATACTATCATCCATATTACTTTTCTACTAGAGGTGCCATTCTTGTTTGCATGTAGTTATCTAGCCATTCTTGACTTGCAACTTCATGAATGCACTTGCCATCTACATTCTTAGTTAAATAAACAGTTGGTTCTTCATTTTCAGTTGCTACTGCAAATGAAAATCCTTCAATGTTTGTGGCAACACCCCATTCTCCTTTATTATTCATTGCTACTAATGACATATCCCCAGCTTTTCCTCTACGTTCTTTTAATTCTAAATCAAACATATTTACTGCTTTCTCACAAGCCTCTTGAGGATGCATACCTTCTTTCATCAGTCTTACAATTTCATAAGATACACAACCCTTCATAAGATCTTCTCCAAGACCTGTAGCGCTAGCACCTCCTACTTTACTATCAACATAGAATCCTGAGCCTGAAATTGGTGAATCTCCAACACGTCCACTCTTTTTCATAAACAATCCACTTGTAGATGTTGCTGATGTCATTTTCCCATTACCATCTAAGCATACCATTCCAACAGTATCATGTCCTGAATAAGGCTTAATCTCTAAATCTTTTATTTCCTTTAAACGGTTTTTATAATGAATTTTTGCACGATCTGTTAGCATTGTTTTTCTTTCAAAGCCTTCCTTATGAGCAAATTTTTCTGCTCCTTCACCTACTAATAGATTATTTACTTTTTCCTTTGAAAGTCTTTTTGCTATACTTACTGGATTTGCAAAATCTTTTATTGCTGCTATAGCACCTATATCTAAAGTATCTCCATCCATATATGCTGCATCTAATTCTACCACCATTTCTTCATTTGGAAGTCCACCATACCCCACTGATTTATAATATGGAAAATCCTCCACTTCTCTAATAGCAGTTTCAATAGCATCACCTGCATCTGCTCCTTCTTTCAGCATTTTACTTGCTGTTGTAATTCCTTCTACAGCCATACGCCATGTTGCAATTATTCCCCACATAAGCCTTCCTCCTCTAGTTTTATAGAAATATACTTAAAGCATCCTTCTATTTAAAACAATATTTTGAAATAATAGAATTAATATCTTCTTTATCAAACATTGCTTTCGCTACTTGACACATTCTTTCTAATGATTCATTTAAACCAACTCCACCTTTTTTAGGTGTCTCAACAATACAAATTTTATCCTTATATTTTGCAATAGTAGCTTCATTTTCTTTAGACATTGCTGCTAATGCTGGTATACTAGTTCTTTCATTAATTGCATATGTAATATCTGCTGCCATCTTCCCATATCCCTCATAGTTAAATGCAGGCCCACACATTACTACGTCTGGCTTAACTTTTTCCACCATAGCACATAGCTTGCGTGTCACTTCTTCAGTGTTTTCAGCATAATAGCCATCACCACAATATAGGCATGCAACTACTTTTCCACCTACTTTTTTTAAGTATGGCTCCATCATAACAGCTGGTCCAACAGCTTCTTTTTTGGCTCCAAGCGGTATCATATGATCATCTTTTATGCCTTCTCCTGATTGTATTTGATCGTAAATCATAATTACTTTCATAACTTTCTCTCCTATAAATCGTCAAATGATAAATCATCTAATGATATATCATCATCTTCTTCATTTTTCGCATTTTCTTCTTCTTTTAAATATTGATTGTCAAGCATTTTAATAAATGGCATATATACAAATACTCCAAGAATTAATGATCCTGCTTGTAATAATGCTCCTACCCAATTAGTAGCTAGTAATCCTGAAATAATAACTGGAGTTGTCCAAGGAATATTTATTCCACTACATATAGGAACAATTCCTGTTGACATAGCAAAATAAGATATAACTATATTTATTGTTGGAACTAATATAAACGGAGCAAGCATTACTGGATTTAGTACTATTGGAAGACCAAATATTATTGGTTCATTAATACCAAATATAGCTGGTATACCAGATAATTTTCCAAGTTCAGTAATTCTCTTTGATTTACAGAAGAATAACATAGCAATAACTAATGATAGTGTTGATCCTGCTCCACCAAAAGTTGCAAATAAATCTTGGAATTGTTGGCAGATTATATTTCCTTGACCTACACCAGTTTTAAAGAATTCTACGTTTTCTGCTGATAGTGTTTGTAAAATAGGATTAAATACAGCACCTACAACTGATCCGCCATTTATTCCAAAGAACCAGAATAGATGTAAGAAAATATAAGCAACAACCATTGCTCCTAATGTTCCACCAATATTTAATAGTGGTGTTTGTAAGAATTCAAATATAATAGTAAATACATTAGTTCCAAAGAATCCAGACACTAGATTTATTGCAAAGAATAAAGACATTACTATTGTTACTGGAATTAATGCTGCAAAAGACTGCACTACTGTTGGTGGTACTCCTGATGGCATTTTAATTGTCCAACCTTTTTTTTCAACCCATGCATATAAATGTACTGATAAAAATGCACAAATTATTCCTACAAATATACCTTTAGCTCCAAGCCACCCTGTTGGAATTCCTGTTAAACTAACTTCAACTCCATCTACTTTTCCTGTCACTGTATAAGGCATAATTAAAAACCATGACATAACTGCAACTGCTGATCCAAAGATTGGATTCGTTTTCATATGATTCGCAAAAGAATATGCTATCCCAATAACTGCAAATATCGCCATTATAGAGAATGTTGCTCCAGATGGTTTTTCAATAAATGATGCTAATGTTTCACCCGTGTTTTGATTTACTATAACTGATGATAACCAATTAGTCCATGCTGTAAGTGGAAAATTAGCTATTAATAAGAAAATTGATCCTGCTATTAATAATGGTGTTGATATTAAAAACCCATCTCTAATTGACATCAAGTATTTATTTCTACCTATAGCTTCTGCTAAAGGCATTAATACCTTTTCAAGTTTCTTTAACATAATTCATCTCTCCTTCTATCTACGTCGTTTTATTAGTCTTAATCAATTTTATAGCTGACTTTAATACCTTTTCTCCATTCATCATTCCATAATCCTCTTGATTAATTACTGAAATTGGAATTCTTCTATCTCCAAATAATTCTACAGTTTCTTCATACATATATTTTACTTGTGGTCCAAGTAAAATACAGTCAGGCTTTTTACTATTTATTATTTCTTCTAACTTATTGTGTGGAAAAGCTGCCACCTCAATTGGTAAATTATGTTTATTTGCTATCTCCTGCATATTATTAGCTAGAATGCTTGTAGACATTCCATTGCTACAAAATAAATAAATTTTCTTCATGAATTAACCTCCAATTCTATATTTTATTTTTTATATATTTATTTAAATTTTAAATAAATCTTTTTCTAGCATTTTTTATATTATCTTTAATATTTTATAAATTTTGAATACGATTATTTAATTTAATAACTTCTTTTGCCATAATCTTAATTGTTTCTGCAGACATTAATTGATCCTCTGCATGCATAAGAAGTAATGATAATTTGACATCTTCTCCACTTGATTCCTGCTGAATCAATCCACTATGTGCCTCATGTCCTTCACTAAAAAATTTCTCACCCTCTTTAATTTTCTCATTTGCTAAATCAAAATTTCCTTTTTCAGCTGCATTCATAGCTTCAATATAACTTGATTTTGCCATTCCTACTGATGAAATAATTTTAAAACTGCTTAACTCTAAATTATTCATTTTCTTCCTCCAATCTTGCTATAAGCTTATTATATATTGAAATATATTTACCATGTTAAGATGCATTTTCCTAACCTTAGGAATTTAACTAGCAAATTATCACTTTAGTCTTTCCTAAATAATCGTGAATTGCTTTATTTTCACCTTTGAATACTAATAAAATAACACTTATCCCTGTAACTACAAATCCAATATACATAAGTGGAGTAACAAAATTCACTTTAGTAATCATAGTTGCTAGTGTGTGCCATATAGAACTTGCTGTAACTAAGCTACCTTCAACAACCATGATACCAACAATTTGTCTTAATATCATATTTTTTAAAGTAATATCTTCATCAGATGCCTGTACAATTTTAATCTTACAAATTTTCTTTCCTAAAGTCTGTCCTTTATAAATATAGGTAGGGATAATTACAAAATAAAAAATTGCCCCTAAAAGAGCTGAACCCCCAGCAATATATCCATAATTTCCTTCAAAGCTCATAATGCTTTGATTCAATACTGTATTATTTAATTTTTGAGAAATTAGAGAAATAGGAAAAGAGGTACATAATCCACCTAAATACCAATCAATTAAATATGCTAAGAAACGTCTACCTAAGTAAACTTGATCTATTCCAGTTTTCTCTCGTCCATTTTTACCTATAACCTTATTGGTCATTTTTATGCCTCCTATTATAATATTTCTTTTATTAGCTCTTCATAAGAATTTATTTCTAGCAATTGACTAAATTTATTTTTATCTGTAACCATACTACCAAGCCAATCAAAAAATACCTTTAATAAATGAGTATCTGTTTTCCTTATTGCTAATAAAATAATTAACTTTACATCATATCCTTCCCATTTAACTGGATTATTTAAAATCATTGTTGATATACAGGATTCATTTGCTGTAACTTCAATAGAATGTGGAACTGCAAATCCATGCACAAAAGCAGTTGCAGAAACAGCTTCTCTTTTTAATACATCTCTTTTATATTCATCAGTGGCTAATCCTTTATCAATTAATTCATCACATAAATATTCAATTATTTCAGTTGGATTCTTCATGCTTTCTTTTACATAAAATAAATCTTCCTTCATAAGCCCCTTAATTACTTTTACAAATGTTCCATAATTTCGTTTCTTATCTAGCAAATTTAATGCTTGGAACACCTTGCTTTCATCTTCATAATTAACAAATAGACTAATATTTATAGTTGGTATTTTTAGATTATGTTTTAATGGTGCTGTTGTTATAATAATATCTGGTTCATCTTCAAGTATCATGTTTTCTTCAAAGAAATTATGTGTTGCTACAATCTCCATTCTATCGTTAAAACGATTATTCAGCTTATCAATACACATTTCTGATAACATCTTGTTATGAGGTATAATCATAATTACACGATATTTTTTAACCGTATCTACTCTCTCATACGCAGTTCCTAAATGTAGTGCTAAAAAAGCTAATTCGTTTTCATTTACATATTCGTTTCCTGCCTCTTGAATAACTTCTCCTGCCCTAACTGCCATTTCAAATACTAAAGGATATCTTCTCTTAATTTCTTGAAGATATAAGTTAGTAACATTTATATTATTCTTTTGCCTTTCTATTAAAGATTGTAAATGCATAGATAATCCAACTCTTAAGTCAAGGTCATTAGAAAAATCTATATCAAAATATCTTTTTATTTCATCTATTACATTATCAACTAATGTATCTACATCAAGATCCAATTCTTCCTTAACTACATCTTTTCTATATTGTGTATTCTTTTTTCCCATAAGTAATAATGCAAATAACCTAATTTCTTCTTCAACCAATTTAATATTAATGTTCTTGCTAACCTGTTCAAAAAATTCTCTAGAAATTATATATTCTTTGCTATCACTTAAATTTTCATAACTGCTGATTGTACCAATAAAGTTGTTATTAAAAATTCTTTCAATAGCAACCCCAGCATGAATCATAATCATTGGTAATGTTAATTCTCTAATTTTATAATCATATTTATTACATACATCTTCTAAAATATCTTTAACTTCAAGCAAATCAAAGCTGCTCCATAAACTAGCAATAGAATTTAGATTCATAAAATTTCCTTGAGTTTCTTCTGTTAATAAATGCTTGTACAACATCCTCTTATCAGTTTCATTTCCTAATAATTTAATATTATTATTTGAACGGACTATTTTTAGGCTTGGATATTCACTTATAGTCTTTCTTATTCTTTTAATATCATTATCAATAGAATATCCACTTACAAAAACTTTTTCTTGAAGTGAAATTAAATTTATTTCTTGGCTTTTAAAAAGTAATTCCTTAATTATATAAACACATCTATCATGAGAATTTTGGGGTATTATATCTTTAGTTTTAATATCTTGTTTATGTAATAAAAGTTTGTTTACTTTATAGCCAAATCTCCTATTTGATTCAATCAATAAACAATTATAATACCTATTTATAGTTGAAATATCAAGCCTTATAGTACGATCTGAAACATTCAAAATATTAGATATTTCTTTTCCAGTTATCCAAGTATTATTATCATTTAAAATATCTATAATATTTAATTGACGATCAGTTAACATCTATTTTCTCCTCCTATACTTTTAATATATCATCATTTAAACGTATCTAACTACCAACTTTTTTCCTAACTGTTAGGAAAAAAACTCTAAAAAAATAGTGGCATCAATTACAATTGGGATGCTACTAATTCTTTCAATTAATATTGTATATTTAAATTATATTATTACTCCTTATTTACTCATAATTTATCATATATTATTTACGCATCTAGAATTATTAATATAATAAATAGAGTTAAATTCTATCACAATATATAATATATTCTTCAATAAAGCACGTGAAAATAAATAACAATCCCAGAGTTGCCGTGGCTATTTTTCATCATGCAAGGAGGCAAATTGCCCTCATAGCGGGCATATTAGGTCAATTTTCCAACGTAGCATGATGGAAAATTGGCTGGCAAATAGACTTGTTATTTATTTGATTGTGCTAAAGCATTCTTTATAAAAACTTTACATAACGCCCTCTTCTGTAACTATCCCAGCAATGTCATCTAGACTTGCAAATTTATAAAATTCATCATAATTAAATTTTTCTTTTTCCATAACAAGATAGCTTTTATTAGAACATTCAATTATTGTCTTTTTAGTTGTTCCATCTTCTAGGTCTAAAGTACTTATATACCCTGTTTCTTTATTAATCCCACATACACCTATAAATGCTTTATCATAAGTAAAATTCTTTATATAGCTGTCAGCAGCAGCTCCAACTATTGCTCCTACCTCTTTGTTGAATTCTCCACCTACAGAAATCAGTTTTATATATGGGCTGTTTTTTAATTCAGACACTATTTCTATCATATTTGTAACTACCGTTACTTTCTTTTTGCTTTTATTAATCTCCTTTGATATTTCAAGGTTATTTGTAGACGTATCTAAAAATATAATGTCTTTCTCTTCAATTAAATTAACTGCATTTATTGCTATTTTCTTTTTTACACCAACATTAATGTTTTTTCTTTCATCAATTGGTTTTATATCATTATGATTTCTTTGAATTATTGCTCCACCATATACTCTTTTTAATAATTCTCTATTTTCAAGTTCTCTTAAATCTTTTCTTATGCAATCTTCAGTTACTTTAAATTCTTTAGCTAAATCTTTTACTGTAACTCTACCTTCTTCTTGAACTTTATATAAAATCTTTTCATATCTTTCTTCTAAAAACATATTAGCTCACCTCAGTTTTATATTGATACAATTATATCATAATTTTTCTTTTTTATCTTGTTTTTTATTGTTTAATCTTATTTCTTATTGTTTTTGTTTTCAATTTATAATATAATTATTTATAGGGAATATAAAATAGCGTAATAGGGATATTCTGCCTAGCGTTATATTTTATATATATAACACGGGAACTTAATGAGTTCTCGTTTTTATTTGGTGACAGTCACCTGTCGAATATTGATATAAATAAGTCTTTATATAGATAAAATTAAGAGGTGAAAATTATGATTAGACTAATTGCTACAGATATGGATGGAACATTATTGGATGAAAACAGTAAGCTACCTAAAGACTTTTTTCCTACACTTGAAAAATTAAATGAAAAGAATATTAAATTTGTTGTTGCTAGTGGAAGACCTTATCACACTTTATATGAAAATTTCAAGCCACATTCTGATGAGCTATATTTTATTTGTGATAATGGTGCATATATAGTTGAACCTGGTAAAGATCCTATTATAAGCATTATAGATAAGAGCACTGTAAATGATATAGTTAGAGCATGTGAGGATATGCATAATACTGCTGTAATTCTGTGTGGTGTTAAAAATACTTACTATAAAGCCTGCTCTGAAGAAATGAAAAAAGAAATAGATAAATATTATATAAAAAAGACTCTAGTTTCAGATCTTATGGATATTGATGATGACATATTTAAAGTAACAATATGTGACTTTAATGGATCTAAGGAACATTCATACAATGCTTTAAATCCTCTATTCGGAAAGGAATATAAGGTTGTAGTATCCGGTGCTGTTTGGATTGACATAAATAACAAAAATATAAATAAAGGTGATGCTATAAAGAGACTACAAGAAGATCTTGATATATCTTATGATGAAACAATGGCTTTTGGAGACTTCTATAACGATGTTGAAATGCTTCAATCTGCTCACTATAGCTTTGTTATGGAAAATGCTAATGATGATATGAAACAGTATGGAAACTATATTGCTAAGAAAAATACTGAGAATGGTGTTATTAAGGCCATAGAAGAATATGTACTATAAATTATATTTCTATAGCTTCCATGATTATTCAATAAAGTAAATGAAAACAGCACTTAACCTTTATTAGATTAAGTGCTGTTTTCATAAAATATACTAAGTATATTATTATAGTACACTAATTTTTTAAATCCTATTGAGCTGTTATAGGAGTATAGACTCTTTTAGCAAGTTCATCATCCAATAAATATAATGCTGCTTGATTATCTCCAGCTCTTCTTACCTTTTTAAGTAACATATTAAAATTATTTTCTTCTTCTACTTGCTCATCTATGAACCACTTAAGTAAACTAATTGTTGAATGTTCCCTTTCTTCATAAGCTATATCTGATAGATAGTATATTTTTTTAGTAACAGTTTGTTCATGCTCATATCCTTTTTGGAATACATCAACAATTCCATCAAAAGTTGTTTGTGGTTTATCTACTTTCTCTAGCTCAATTGATCCATTTTTTTGATAAACATAATCATAGAACTTCATAGCATGATCTAATTCTTCTTTAGCTTGAACTCTAAAATAATTAGCAAATCCGCTTAAATCCATATCTTCACAATAACCAGCCATAGCAAGGTATACGTATGAAGAATATAATTCGTAGTTAACTTGATCATTAAGAGCTTTTAATAAATTTTCGCTTAACATGTTTAATCACTCCTTTATTTATCAATTTAATTGTATACCTAAGTTATGTTAATGGCAATATTTTCTTAAACAAAATCTTATATTATTAAATAATATTCACTTAATAAGTATTTTTATCTATGCCCATAAGTTTAATAATTAATACTTAAATAATTTGACTTTTATATTAATTATTAATTTATTCTTTTTCATTATATTTAGATATTTTCTCAATGTAAGTTGCATATATTCATGTATGTTTTATCTGTCCTTTTGTTTGGGTATCCTTCTAGATCTATAACTATAACATTTTAAATTAATTAGTAATTTCACAATTTATGTTAAATAAAAAAATCGCCAAGTCTACTATGATATAATAACGCTATAATATATAAATTCCTAAAGAATAAAAAAATTGTGTTAAACTATATACTATAAAAACTATAAATTTACTAATATGAAATATGAGGTTAAAAACTTGAATAAAGAATACCTATACTTAATTAATTACAATCCAAAATTTGAAGAAGAATTATGCATGATGGAAATGAAATGTTTCTTTAACAAGATTCCTGAGAATAAATACCTATTCTCAGATATATATGTAAATCCTTCTAGAAGTACATTCATAAAAGAAATGATATCTATAATATATAAAGAAGATTCTCTGGAAAGAATAATAGAAAAAATCACTCAAGATAATTTATCTTATGATGATTTCAAAGTTTGCTATGTAAAACTTGAACATGGAAACATACCATATGAAGATAGGTTAAAAAGTGTTCGTGAAATAGGATATGTTGTGACTGGCTTCCCAGATATACATAATCCAAAAATTCTTCTTGGCATTACAAAGGTTAATGATAAATGGATTTTTGGAGAATATATAAAAAATGATTTTGAGTGGCATATTCATGATAGAAAGCCTTGCTCATATTCAAATTCTTTAAGTCTGAAAGTAGCACGAACTTTGGTTAATATAGCTGTAAAAAATGATTTATCCTTAAAATTAATTGATCCATGTTGTGGTGTTGGAACTGTAGTAATTGAAGCTCTTTCTATGGGTATAGATGTCGTTGGGTATGAACTTAATAATAGCATTGCAGAAAATGCACAAAGAAATTTAGAATTCTTTGGCTATGATAATGTAATCACAAGTGGAAATATGCATGATATAAAAGAAAAATATGATGCTGCAATTCTTGACCTTCCCTATGGATTATTTACACCTACAACTCGTGAAGCTCAAGTTGCACTTATTAATACGGCACATAGAATTGCCCATAGAGTTATTTTAATTACTTTTGAAGATTTAGATAAGTATATTATTGATGCTGGCTTTACAATTGTTGATGAATGTTCAGTTTCTAAAGGAAATTTTGTTAGATATATAAAAGTCCTTAAAGCTTAAAAGTATAATACTTCAATAATAGTATTATACTAAGCATCAATTTAGATCTATACTTCAAAACATTAGAAATACAAGAATATGAGAATACAAAAATATATATTCTCATATTCTTGTATTCTTATATTTTTAGTCCCAACTTGTAGTAGCATAGAGACTCTTTTTAAATAAATTAACAGTTATAATACATTTTACAGATTAAATTAAAAATTAGTTTAAAGAAAAACAAAGAAATTCAATATATGAATATACGTAGTATTGTATCGAAAATTGGAGTTCTAAAATTCTTAGACAGAGGCTGTTCAAAAATTATTTGTCCAAAACTTGTTTTTTGGAGCAAATTGTTTTGGGCACAGCCTCTGTCTTTAGAATTTTTAACTTCAATTTTCCTACAATACGAGTATATCATATATTGAATTTCGGTTATTTTCCACCAAACTCTGATGTTAAGCTTTATATTGAAATTTACAATGTTTAGTTAAATTATTCTGGATATACTAATCTTTCGTCAGTTATATTTAATAAAACATCATTAAGATATTTCTTTGCTAAATATTTTGCCATTGGTAAGTTCATATCTAAATAATTACCGCAATCTCTAGCAGAAGCTCCAGGAATATCTCCTTCAAATTCTGCAATAAACTTATATAATTCAGTCATAAGCCCTACTATATCTTTAGATTCATAATCCCCACTTAAAATTAGATAAAAACCTGTTCTACATCCCATTGGTCCAAAGTAAACTGTTTTCTCTGCAAATTCTTTATGATTTCTTAAAAATGTAGCTGCTAAATGTTCTATTGCATGCATTTCAGCTGTATTCATAACTGGTTCACAGTTAGGTCTAGTCATTCTAAGATCAAAAGTAGTAAGAACTACATCTCCGAATTTATCTTTTCTTGAAACATAAACTCCTGGTAAAAGCTTTAAATGATTTATTGTAAAACTTGCTATTTTCTCCACAAATATCACTCCCATTCAAATTTAATATGGTATTTTCTATATATATATTACATCTTATCACTGATGATTTACACTATCAATAAAAAGAAAATTTTTCCCAAAATAAAAAGCAGCACAATATAATAATTAAATTTAAACAAATTATATTGTGCTAAAATCAAATTTTCAGAAATCAGTTCTTCTATATATTATACTGGCTCACTAATTAACTGATCGTCTCTCTTCATTAATATCTTTTTTTTAATTATAAAGAAACATATAATATGTGCTATTGTGGTTATTATCCAAGTTACAGGATATGATAAATATAATATTTCAAGTGATCTAAATTTAGCAAATATAGTAACAATCCAAACAACTCTAAGTCCGCATGCACCAATAATTGAAACCACCATTGGAACTGCTGCATATCCAAGTCCTCTTAAAACACCAACCACAGTATCCATGGTTCCGCAAAGAAAATATGTAGAACAAATTATTGTAAGCCTAAGTATACCATATTTAATTACTTCTGGGTCTTTAGTATAAAATCCCAAAAGAGTTCTTGCCCCTAAGCATACTCCGCCGCCAATTATAATTCCAACTAACGCTACTAATCCAATACACAATATTAAAATTTTATTAACACGATCATATTTCTTAGCTCCCATATTCTGACCTGTAAAGTTAAGAGCTGTATGGTGGAAAGAATTCATAGACATATATACAAAATTTTCAATATTAGCCGACGCTGAACTTCCCGCCATTGCAACTGAACCAAATGAATTTATTGATGACTGAATTAATACATTAGATAGCGAAAATACTGTTCCTTGAATTCCTGCTGGTGCGCCAATTTGTATCATCTTCTTAAGCTTTACTTTATGTATTTTTACCTCCTTAATTCTAAGTCGGCATATTCCTTCATTTCTTACAAGACATATAACAACCATTCCTGAAGATACTGCTTCGGCAATAATTGTGGCTAGAGCAGATCCTGCAACTCCCATTCCACAGTATACAACAAAAACTATATTCAATAATGCATTAATTACTCCTGCAATTGTAAGGTAATATAATGGATGCCTTGTGTCTCCAATAGCACGTAAAATTGCACTTCCAAAATTATACAGAGATATAACAGGCATTCCTAAAAAATATACTCTTAAATATAAGGTTGCTTGTCCCAAAACTTCTTCTGGAGTCTGCATCATTATAAGTAATGGTTTTGCTAAAACCACTCCAATTATAGTTAAAATAAATCCTCCAATTATGCTAGTTGCTACAGCTGTATGAACAATTTCTCTTAAATCTTTTTTATTATGAGCTCCATAATACCGTGCAACAAGTACATTTGCACCAACAGATAATCCTACAAAAAGATTTATAAGTAAATTTACCAGAGATCCTGTAGACCCTACTGCTGCCAATGCATTACTTCCGCAATAACGACCAACTACAATCATATCAACAGCATTGAACAATAATTGCATTATATTAGAGAGCATTAACGGAAAAGTGAACATTAAAATTTTTCCTGTCAAATGGCCATTGCACATATCCATCTCGTATCTTTTCTTAGCCACACTATTCCCCCATTTCTAAGTGTAGTTTGATAATTGCTTATATCATATACCTGTTGCAATTACTAGTCAAACTCAGAAATCAGCACAAATTCAAGGATAAATATGGTCGTATCTAAATAATTTAGAAGTTAAATTACTATTTCATTATATTTTGCATTTTTATTTCAGAACTTATTTTTTCTAGATTCTCTATTGTTTCCATACAATTAAAAAATATAGTATTTAAATATAAATGATCATCTAATTGCCCAAAAGCACGGAAATTTTTATCAGTTTGCATAAAAGAATTCAGCTCATTGTGAGTATAACTAAAACGAATTCTTTTAATTGAATCTTTTAAGTTTTTAAAGATCTCTTGCAAAATCATATTATCATCTAAATCTAATTGTTCTTGATGCATATAAATATAGCTATTCAATTGTTCAATTTCTTCAATAAAACGATATTGAATTGGTATTAATCTTGAATAAAATTCATTATCTTGGTTATTTAAATTATTTTTCATATAAACTTCTATTTCTTCACTCAATAAACGTGAATTAATAATCAAATCTCTGAAAATATTAAAGTCACATTCTTCTCTTCCAATCTTTTGTATTTCATCTATTAATTCAACATCTAAATCAAATAATGAATTAATATTTTTATAAAATTCTACTTTAATTGTATTTGGAAGTAAATAACGATTAGCTAAAATGGTAGTTATTCCAGCTAAAATTACATATATAAGTCTTAATTCAATAACTAATTCTACTTTAAGTGATGTCATTGCAAGAGCCATTCCATAACAAGTTGCATACATAGGCATTGTCCAAGATGTTACAGGTGCATAATACATCAAGCATGTCATTAATAAAATAATAATCATATATTGATTTAATCCATGAAAAACATGTCCTAAAACCAAAGTTATACAGCTTCCCGCGATTGTCCCTAAAATACGGTTATTTATCTTTAAAAGACTCTCCTCTGAATTTGGCATTAACATTAAAAATGCGCTCATTGGATACCAATATCCATGATTTAATTTTGTTACACGACAAAAAAGAAATGATATGCATAAAACGATGGATAATCGTAAAGCAAATCTTAATTGAAATAGGTCAATTCTTAAGAAATTGCGAAATCCTTGTATTGAAAATACTTTTTTAGGTAATTTCCATTTTTCTTCTGATTTATTAATAGATACATATCGCAAATCTGATAAAGCATAAGTCAAAAGCCCTAAAATTGAATTCATTGCTTGTTCGGATTTCAAATCAGATAAATAATAATTTTTCTTAAAATAATTAATTCTTTCTATTAAAAATGAATTATCTTCTAGATTTATTCTAGTCTCCATAAAAGAAAAAATATCCTTTAAATTATTGTAATATACCTTATCATTATCAGAAATATCTCCCGAAATAAAATTGTTCATATAATAATGAAATCTTTGAAAAACAATCATAAACCAATAATTTATTTTACCATAGCCATTAGCTAAATATGAATAATTACGAGTACTGTAAATAACCTGGTTCATATGATACATCATTTGAACCAATTCTTCTTTTTCAGCACTGAAGCTTTCATTTCTCAACATTTTATCCAATTGTGCTGATAAATTTTTCATCCCTTTACGTACTGTTCCAAAATGTCTCTTTCTTTTCATGATATATTTATGAATATATAAACTAAAAGTAACCACAATAAATCCATAAATTAATGCAACAAAACGCATTAAAAAACTAGAAAATGAAATCGGAATTAATTGAAGAAAAACAAACTCCATCGTATAAACAAAATAAGATTTTGGAGTAAACTTATTAGTCATCATATATACTAAAAAGAAAGGTACGCATAAGTTACAAATTATGCATAACTCAATATTTATTGTTGCTAAAAAAGAAAAAAAACACACTAATATCATAAGTAAATAAGACCTTAACAGTTCTCTAAAATTAAAATCCTGAGTGTGGCGAATTCTAAATACAAGTGTTAAAAAAGATGTCATTATCACATGTACTATTCCAAACAATTTAAGAATTGAAAAAAATAAAAAAATAGAAACTATGATGGTTGGAAGTGAATTAATCCATCTCTGTTTAATCATCATTAATCTTTTAGAATACCCAGTCATAGAAACCCTCCTCCTTTGAATTTTAAAAATAATCATTCTTTTTTTGTATTCTATATTTAGCAAATTAATTATATCACCGTTTATTTCACCTAGCCAATATTCTATTTCAGACTATTATTCATTTACAAGTAGTACCTCCTATTAAAAGTCGTATATACTGTATATAGTGGTTTTATCAAAAATTAACTATATATTTTATTATGTTGTTTAAGGAGGATTTCTACCCTTGGATTATGATTATGTAGAAAATTTAGTTAAGAAATCTAAAGCCAATGATAAAACTGCACAAGAGGAACTTTTAAAGGAGTTTGAACCATTCATAATAAACATTTCTAGTAAAGTTCATTTAAATGGTTATGACTTTGATGATATTAAAAGTGAATGTTACAAAAGTATAGCTAAATGTCTTTTACTTTATGATGAAAACAAACATAGATTTGTTGCCTATTCAATTAATGCAATAAAAAATAATTTAAAGGACCTTGTTAAATGTAATTTAAAGAAGAGTTCAATTGCTTCTTCTAATTTAATACATTTAACTGATGAATTACAAAGCATACTAAAGTCAGAAGAAATAGACCTAGATGAATTAATCATGAATAAAATTGACTGCGATATATTAAAAGCATCATTAAAAACTCTTACCTCTGAAGAAGAAGAATTAATAAACTTTATTTTTATTAAAGGATATTCACTTAAAGCTTATTCAGAATTAAAAAACATAAGTTATAGTAAAGTTTATAAAGACAAGCAAATTATTTTAAATAAGATTTACAATCGACTTATTTCTAATAGTTCACTTTCTTATCTTTCATAAAAAATAAGACAACAAAAAACAGATGTAATTTTACTTTATTTGAAAATTACATCTGCTTTTTATTTTATAAAGCTATGAATTATAAATTTTCTATTTTTTGTAGTTTATCAAGATACCTGAATTTAAGAGTACCTGTTCTGCCATTCCTTTGCTTTGATATAATCCATTCTATAATATTTTTTTCTTCCGTATCTGGATAATAATACTCATCTCTGTATGCAAATACAATTAAATCTGCATCCTGCTCAATATTCCCTGATTCGCGTAAGTCACTCATAATAGGTCTCTTATTACTTCTTAATTCAACAGCCCTTGATAGCTGGCATACTAGAATTACATTTATGTCTAATTCCTTAGCAAGCAATTTTAAAGCTCTCGTAACATCACCAATCTCCTGACTTCTATTATTTTTAGAAGGTATGTCCATAAGAGTTAAATGATCAACTATAAGACAATCTAATCCATGAGATTGTTTTATTGCCTTAGCTTTTGCTTTTATTGTGAGTATACTCTGATAACTGCTACAGTCTGTGAATACTTTATCATTTTTAGCAAGTCTGTTGAATGCAGCTGCTACTTTGTAAAATTCTTCATCATTCAATTTGCCTGTCTGTAGCTTTTGTGTTTCGGTATTGGAATTATATGCAAGCCTTCTAAATCCTAGTGATTCCGGAGTCATTTCAAGTTCCATAAGCCCTACACAATATCCTTTCTCTGCAAGCTTATCTCCTATATTAAGAGCCATTAAGGTCTTACCCATAGATGGCCTTCCGCCAATTACAACTAATTCTCCCTTTTTAAGCCCATTAGTTGCCCTATCAAAGTTTATAAATCCTGTTTCCATTCCTGAAATTTGTCCACCGTTTTTATATCTTTTTTCTATTTCTTCCACAGTTAATGTTAATAACTTTGTGTCATTCAATATTGAACTGTGGACAGTTGATGAATCAACAAGCAGATTAATAAGCTCACCAGATAATTTATTTGGATCTTCGTTATCATCATAAAATTTGTTCATATATTTCTGCATTGCCTTTATGGCTTTTCTTCTGTATGAACAATTCTTTAAAATCTCAATATACTTCTCAGGATTTATAAGTAATCCGCTTGTAGCTAATTCAGTAATATAAGTTACTCCTCCAACATCTTTTAAATTCTCTCTGCCAATGGCATCAATAAGCATTGTTATATTTATATCTTTACCTTCAGCAAGCAGTCTACATAAACCTTCAAAAATTACTACATGTCTTTTAATATAAAAATCCTCAAATGTTACACTTTCTAAAACTTCTGTAAGAATATTAGGATTTTGCATTATCCCGCCTAATATCTCAACTTCAACCTGAATGTTTTGTGGCAGTTGCCCCATATCCATACCTCCTTAATCAAATGCAAACATATTATGACTTCTACTTTTTACTTCTTTAGTATTATCATTATTTTTTCCATATGAAGTTTTATTATTATTTTTCGTATTATTTAAACACCAGGTATTAATTACTCTGTAATGATCTTTATATTTTTTCTTGCCATTAACTATATAATTATCAAGCTTTAAAATAATTGTATTTACATTAACAGTTCCATGCTTCATACTAAGTTTATTATATTCTTCCTGTGTAATCTTCACATTGTCAATAATGTCATCTATAAATGTGAGATCCATATATATCTTATTCTTCTTTTTCTCTATTTCTGTATCTGACTCTTTCTCTATAAGACTTTTTTCAGACACCTCTTGGACATTGTCCTCAAACTTAACTTCTATATTGTTTTCCCCATAATTTTCAATGAGCTCACCATTATCATCTTCATACACATTATTGTTTTTATTGCCTTGTATCTGCTTTTTTTCTTCTCTTTGCTTTCTCTTAATCTCTGCCCATTTTGATTCAGCCCCAACCATGTTCTGTATTTCATTCATAAACAAAGCTCCATTTTCTAAATTCTCCATAAGCTTAAGCTTTATAAAAATATCTATTGCTATCCGTACTATATCTATATTTTCACCCGTAATTGACGATATCATTTCTGGTGTATATGGAATTGTTCTTTTAAATATGAGTGCCCCTTCTGTTTCTATGCTTTTAAGTAATAGTTTTAAGTAAATGATTACATAAATTGTTCCATTTTGCATTGCTAAAAGTATTTTTATCTCTTCCTTTTCAAAAAAATTGTTTTGAAGTTTAAGCCAATAATATTTGTTTCCCGCCATAAATCCCGCTCTCCTTTTTATCAAATGAATATTAAATCATATGAAACTTTTCAACTATAAGAATATAATTTACTTATTGGAACTTTAAATATATTTGCAAATATTATTACTTCATCTTCTTTTAATACTCTGATACCAAGTTCAATCTTACTAATTTGTGTTTGATTAAAAATACACGTCAGTTTTGCTAAGTCCTCCTGTGACATATTTCTTTCTTCTCTTAATTTTTTTATTACTTTACCCATAAATATTCCCTCTCCCCATAATAAATTTCAATAATATCTACTTACACTTATTTGTATTTTTGTAAATATTAAAATTATTGTATTATATATCGAGGTATAAATCTACTATTTTTTTACATATTAATTCATCTTTCTTATTTTCTATCTTGTCTAAAGTAGCTTCATTCCTATATCTAAGTGATTTTTAATAACCTAAAATAGAATATTCCCGCTATTCTTGTTGACAAATATACATTTATAGTATAAGTTAATTCATCGTCTATTAAATTATTTATCAAAATAAAAATACAGATAACCAATTTTAAAATTGATAATCTGTATTACTATTCTTAATATTATAGTCGTTATTTATCAAAAAATGAAAAATATTAACATGCCTTATCTAGGATAAGGCAATTATTATTGTTTTTTCAACTAAATAATCATGTATATTAATATCTTGTTATTCCTGTGACCTTAAATATATTATTGGCGATTCAAAACCAACTAAAACCCTATCACCTTTTTTAAGTATTTCATTTACTTCAAATTTATCTTTATCTAAATTTTCTTCTAATAAAAATGTCGTATCAGGTCCAAATTGACTTAAGCTTTTTCCATAAAATCCAGTTTTCTCACTGTACTCATATGTCATAGGATTAAATTTCTCTGATATCTCAAGTTCATTATAATCTAATCTTAAATCAGGATTTGAATTTGTAAAATCTTTTTTATTTATTGATTTAGGAACCTCATAAGATGTAAGTCTTACCTTACCATCTTCTGTCTCTTCAAATAAAAATAAATGAGGTAATATATTTGTTCTATCTGTATCAACAAATGTATAATAGCTTTCTTCTAATACAAAAATACCTTTAAAATTATCTGGTAAATTGTCAATTTTCTCATTAACAATTGCATTTACATGTTTTGCAATTGGATGAATTACTTTCCCATTATTTTTTTCTTGCTCTATCTGCTGTAAGTTATTAAATTTACCAACTATTACACTTTTAAATAATTCAAATTGAGACATACTAATACCTTCTTTCTTAAACTAAATTTTAATTTTTTCATAGTTTATTAAAATTAATTGTTAATTTATATATTATTATACTACCATCATATTTTTTTGTCTTGTTTAAAAGTATTATTAACTATATTAAAAAGAATGCTTTAATAAAAAAATATAAAAGTAAAAGCTATATGATATTTTATTACTCTAAAATCATATAGCCTATATCTTTAATTCAACCTTTAAAATTTAACAACTGTACTTTTACCAGCATAAACTTCATTTCCTGTTATTAATTCCATGCTTGGATAATCTAAATAATTAGTTATTACAAGCATCGTATCTGCCACAAATCCCTTTTCTTTTATTAAGCCTGGATCAAATTTAATGAGGTTATCACCTTGCTTTACCTTGTCTCCCTCTTTTACAAAAACCTCGAACCCTTGTCCATTCATTGATACAGTATCAATTCCAACATGTATAAGTGCTTCAACTCCATTTTCAAATCTAATTCCCACTGCATGTTTAGATTCCGACATAACTACTGTTATCTCCCCATCTGCTGGAGACTTTACTAAATTAGTTGTTGGAATTATAGCTACTCCATCCCCCATCATTTTTGATGAAAAAACTTCATCATTAACCTCAGTAATATCTATTATTTCTCCTGATAAATAAGCTTTTAATTCTAATCCTTTTTCTTTCTTTTTTAAAAATGAAAACATGTTAATCCCCCTATATATCTAATATTTATATTTCAATCTGACTGCTCAACTTGTATGGCTATATTCTTGTATTACCATATTTTTATATTATTGCATTACTATTTTTTAGAATTTCATCTAAAAATTCACTTATGTTAACAATAAATAAATCATTAAAGGAATAGTTACTACTGATAAAACTGTAGTTAGGAAAACCCCTATAGATGCTGCTTTTACATTGCCCTTATATTGAGTTGTTAGCATTACAATCATTGATCCTGCTGGAAGAGCTGTTGCTATTGTTAGTTGTGCAATTATAAAACTATCACTTGTAAATAACTTAGCTGTAAAATACGCAATAAGCGGCATAATTATTAATTTTATAAATGATACTATATATATTTTTGCATTGCTAAATACATATTTTATTGGTATAAGTGCCAATGAAGATCCTATTAACATCATTGATAATGGAATAGTTATATCTCCAATCATAGATAATATCTTTTGTATTGTTTGTGGCACCTCTATACCAAGTAAAAATATTACTAAAGCAATTATTGCTGCAACAACTCCTACGTTTAAAACATCTTCAATTCTAAATTTTCTTTTTGAATCACCTTTATTTTGAATCATATATACTCCATAAGAGTAAATTAAAACATTAAATGGCATATGTAAAATTGCAGAAGCAAAAATAGCATAATCACCATACAATGCCCTAAGAACAGGGTATCCTACAAAAGATGTATTAGTAAAAACAAGCATTAATGAATATATATTTTTACTTTCATCATTTGCACAGAATAGTTTTATTATGATTTGAGAAAAAGCAATTAAAATTACATATAATAAAATTCCAATAAAGAAAATTTTAATAATTTGATTTTTATCTGTCATTTCATTTGTGCTACAAACAGAACTAACAACTAAAGCTGGCCCTGTTATTTTTACTATTAATTCTGACAATATATCATTTGATTCTGTCCTCAATATCCCCAATTTATTTAATATATACCCAATTAGCATTATTACAAATAACACCACCATAGTTTCAATCAAAACCATTATGTTCATTGCTTCTTCCTCTTTCTTGCAATTTGTATTTCCTTTTGATAAACTTAAAATTATAGTTATGGAACAGGAGTGATATCTATTGTTAAATTTTATTGATAATAATATTTTAAATACCTTAACACAAAGCGAATTATCCATATTACAATACATAGATACTCACACATCCGAAGTCTTAAATATGAGTATTCATGAATTATCAGAGAAAGTATTCTTCTCAACGGCTACAATCCTACGTTTGTGTAAAAAATTAAATTTCAGCGGATACTCTGAATTAAAATTTTCCTTAAAAAATCGTTTAAATTCTCAAGAAGTAATCGATATTAATCCTATAAATAATGAAAATGTATTAATGGACTTATATACTCAAATTGAAAATACCAGTCGCTTACTTGATACAAAAAATATAGATGTAGTTGTTAATTATCTTTTAAGTGACAAAAAAGTTCATTTATTTTCTACTGGAATTACTAGTATGGTTTTTGAATATATGCAAAGATATCTCTTAGCTACTGAACGTTCAACAACTTTATATAAGACTGATACTATAGCATATCACTCTGCTCAAAACCTTACTGAAAATGATGTTCTAATTCTAGCAAGCGTTACAGGTTCTAATCCTTCTATATTAAAGGCCGCTAGAATAGCAAAAAGTAATAATGTACATATTATTGCGATTACTCCACTTACAAATAATCCATTATCTCAACTTGCAGATACTACATTATATTTTTTCTCAAGAGATCGCATATTTTCTAATTCTGATGTAAAAAGCAGAACTGGTATATTTTATATTATTGATATAATACTTCAACATTATCTTTATTATTTAAATCAATCTAAAATTGATATATAGTATTTAAAAGGATGGGTACTGGTAATGATAAATAAATTTGATCCTAAAGCAATGCAGACATTAACTACAAATGAAGAGGATGTATTGCAATATGTTTTTTCTAACAAAGATAAAGTCATAAAAATGAATATTAATCAATTAGCACAAAACACTTATGTATCCACAGCAACTATTCTTCGTTTGTGTAAAAAATTAAATTTGCAGGGATTTAACGACTTAAAATTTCAATTAAAATCTGATTCATTATCCCAAAATAGTGATAATCCCTCTAATGTTGAAGTAAATGAAATTATTTCAAACAGTCTTTATAAATTAAAAAGTACTATATTAAATCTAAATTTAGATGATTTAAACTATATCGTTGACTGTTTATGCAGTAATAAAAATATCCATATCTTTGGCAGAGGACTCACCCAAATGCCATTAGAATATTTTTATAACATGCTGTTATCCTTAAACAGACCATGTACATTTTACATTGATCCCCCACTTCTTTATCGTGATGCTTCACATATGAATACAGATGATATTCTTATAATAGGAAGCTCTGGTGGATCTACAGTCCCAATTGTAAAATCAGCAGCATTAAGCAAAGCTAATTCTGCCACTGTAGTTGCAATAACTTCAAATTATGATAGTGAATTGTCTAAAATAGCCAATATAGTTCTACATGGTGAAACTGAAAATACAAAGTTTTATGGTATAGACATTAAGTCAAGATTATCTATACAATTTATTGTAGAATCAATTCTAGAACTATATATAAATAGATTAAAAAGCAAAACTAATATAGATTAACAAAGAAGAGCAACATCAATAGCTGCTCTTTTTATTTTTATCTTTTCATAGCCTCTTTTACCTGCTTTGCAACCTTTTCAACCTTAGGCCCATAAATAACATGAATATGAGTTGCTGAAGGTTTTACAATTCCCATAGAGCCAGTAGATTTCAATAAAGTTTCATTTATTAATGACATATCTTTAACGTCAACTCTTAATCTTGAAATACAATTATTAACTGCCACAATATTATCAAATCCACCTAATCCATCTATGATTTTTGTAGCTAAATCACTTGCACCTTGCCCATTTGATTGAATTGAAGTGTCTTCTACTTCATCTTCATTTACATCAATAGAAAGATTTCTGCTTGAGAAGTACCATTTGAAAGCTAAGTAGTAAATTATCGCAAATACAATACCTACTAGAATTACTATATACCAATTTGATCCCGGAACTAAAACACCATAGATTAAGAAATCTATAATACCGCCTCCAGTATTTCCTATACCAACATTTAGTAAGCTTAGCAATCCAAAAGATATCCCTCCCATAACTGCATGGAAAAGGAATAAAGGTGGTGCAACAAACATAAATGCAAATTCTAAAGGTTCTGTAATTCCTGATACAATAGATGCAGCTACACCAGCAATCATTAGCGCTTTTACTTTTGGTTGTTTTGCTTTAGGTGAAGTTTTATAAATTGCATAAGCTGCTGCTGGGAGTCCAAACATCATAAATGGCATTTTACCTTGTCCTAAGAATGCAGTATATTGTCTTAGCTCAGATATAGGAACTTTATCAAAGAATTGAAGGAAAATATTTAAACAGCCTTCAACCCCTTCATACACACCACCAACGGAAGTAGTACGGAATATACCATTTAAAACATGATGTAGTCCAGTTGGAATTAATAATCTTTCTAAAAATCCGAAAATGAATACACCAAAATGTCCTAGGCTAGCTATCATATTTCCTAAGCTAGTAATTGCTGAAGAGATTGGAACCCAGACAAATGGAATCACTTGTCCTAAAACAGTCATTGCACCAATAACTACTATAGCAACAAATCTTTTGCCACCATAGAATGCAATAGCAACTGGAAATTCAACGTTATAAAACTTATTATGAAGTACTGCTGTTAATATACCAGTCAGCATACCTGCAAATGCTCCCATTTCTATTGTATCTGCCACACCTAGAATACTTGCCATTTTTAATGCACTAAAGTCAAAAAATCCTGATCCAATAATTAATGATGCACTTAATAAGAAAACATAATACCCTATAAATCCTGCAAATGCTGCAATTTCTTTTTCTTCTTTAGCCAATCCAAAGGCTATACAAATTGAAAATAATACCGGAATCATTCCAAATACAGTTGCAGTAATCGTTTTTATAGCTGTTATAAAATATGAAACGCCTGTTATCTGTAAAAATGGAAGTACCTCTTGAATTTGAGGTTTTAATAACGCAGAAGTTAATCCTAATAACAGACCAGCAGCTGCTAAAGTTGCAATCGGTAACATTAAGCTTCTGCCAAGTGCAGAAAAGAAATCCATCACTTTATTTTGCTTACCCATATCCATTCCTCTTTTCTAAATTTATTTTAATACTATAATTTATCATCTATGATTCACTACAAAAATTCTTAATACATATGGAAAGGTAATATTAACTTATATACAAATTTACTATTAAAATATCTTATATAAAATTTATATCATGAGATTATGATAGCATAGATTTCAAATTAATATATGATAATATTTCAATATACTAAATATAAGTGGTTATTATAGTTTTAATAAATCTGTATATATTGTTAAATTACCTTTCTTAAAGTACTGTTAGTATAAATATTGAATAATATTACTTTTAGATATTATTTAAGTTCTGGCCAGTAGCCTTTATTTGCTTCAATTAACGCATCTAATACTTTTCTTGCCTTTTTAGCATCGTTTATTAATCTATTTAAAGTAAATGCCTGAAGTGCTTTAGTATAAGATTCTTCATAATAAGCATCTATTAATAACTTTTCACATGATACTTGATTCACTAATAATCCTAAATAGAATTGAGGTATATTTCCAACGCCCATAGGTCTTGGTCCATTTATTCCAAGCTCAGCAACTACTTCTACCATAGCATCATCTTGCATATTATTTATTGCTCCATTATTTTCTGTAATTATTATATATCTTCTATTTTGGTTATAAGCAATTGATTGTGCTACTTCAATCATCATTTCAGCATGAGCATCACTTTCAATTTTAACCTTTCCTTCTGTTGTTCCAGCTGCGATTACTTCTCTACATTCATTGAATACACGTTTTTCTCTATTAGCCATAACTTCATCAGCTCTTGTGAAGTTTGGATCAAGGTGAGAAACCTTGTAATCTGGATATAAATAATATTGATCATAGGTATTTGGTAAATAATCTGGGAAGTCCTCCATTATTGTTTGAACCATTCCATAAGTGTCTAACCAAGATTTATCTCTTTGCTCGGCATCTTGTGGTAAGAATCCTCTTTCTTTTATTAATTCTTTTAGTTTAGGAAGTAAATCTTCACCTGTAGCTTTATCATATATATGAGTAAACCATCCATAGTGGTTTAATCCAAAATAAACAGGATCTAATGATTCCCAGTCACAACCTAATAGACGACTGCAAGAGCGAACAACATTTTCTGGCTGGTCACATATATTTAAAATTCTCTTATCATCTGGAAACTCTCTTCTTAATGCTTCTGCAACAATTGCTGCTGGGTTAGAGTAATTAAGTACCCATGCATTTGGAGCATATTTTCTTATGTCATAAATTGCTTTTATCATTTCTCTTGTTGATCTTAATCCATAAGCCATTCCACCTGCTCCACAAGTTTCTTGTCCTATAAGTCCCATACTTAATGGAATATGTTCATCTTGTGCTCTCATTGGAAGTCCACCAACACGCATTTGCATGAATACAAAATCCATATCAGTATAAGCCTCTGCAACATCTGTAGTATAATTGAATTCAACTTCAGGATATTTTTCCTTCATTAATATTTTTCCAAACTCTCCAATTGGTTCTTGTCTTTCAGCATCTATATCAAATAAAACTAATTTATTAAGTGGAAATTCTTCTTTTAATCTGCAAAATGATTTTAAGAAACCTGGTGTAAAAGTACTTCCTCCTCCAACAATAACAACATTATATCTTTTCATAATAATCACTCCTACTAACTTCAATTTAATGAAATTCTAATTTATTTTAAAGTAAATATAGATTCTTAATTTCTATTAATTAACGGCCGTTTATTTTCTATACTCACATTTTATATTCTGATATCGTTTTAATCAATGCTTCTTAGCACTATAGTCATGGATAATACCGTATGTCATTTGTAACTCTCAATGTCATTTGTAACTGTAAAATTAAGTAATACTTTATGATTAGTTCCATATAAATAACTCTCACATTAATTCTTAATTATTAATGTGAGAGTTATTAATTCTTTATTTGATTCACTTTTATTAATTGTCTTAAAATCTACTATTCATTTAACTTATATAGATTTCTTCCCACTTATAAAACTAACAAATGGGTTTAGATGATGCAAAGAAATAGAGCTCACAGTTTCTGCCAAGCAAGCATAATTGTGAGCTCTATTTCGATTGTCTACCACTAAACTCTAATGGTTATTTATTTTCAGCTTCGAATTTCTTCATAAAGTCAACTAAATATTGAACACCTTCTATTGGCATAGCATTGTAGATACTTGCTCTCATACCACCAACAGTTCTATGTCCTTTGATGTTTTCAATTCCAGCTGCTTTAGCTTCTTTTACAAATTTAGCATCTAATTCTTCATTACCTGTTACAAATGGTACATTCATTAAAGAACGATCTTCTTTTACAACTGTACCTTTGAATAATTCACTTGAATCAAGATAATCATAAAGAATCTTAGCTTTTTCTTCATTTCTCTTCTTCATAGCTTCTAAGCCACCAAGTTTCTTAAGGTGTTTAAATACCTTTCCACAAATGTATATACCATAAGCTGGTGGTGTGTTATATAAAGATTTATTATCTGCATGGATTTTATATTGAAGCATTGTTGGAGTACCTTCAAGTACATCTTCTGTAATTAAATCTTCACGAATTATTACAACTACTGTACCAGCTGGTCCAATATTTTTTTGAACTCCAGCAAAGATTAATCCATACTTAGTTACATCTATTGGTTCAGATAATATATCAGATGACATATCTGCAACTAAAATCTTACCTTTAGTATCAGGAAGATTATGATATGTAGTTCCATAAATTGTATTGTTGTGACAAATGTATACATAATCTGCATCATCGCTAACTTCTATCTTTGTTAAGTCTGGAATATATGAAAAAGTCTTATCTGCTGAAGATGCTAATTCATTTACTTTACCATATTTTTTTGCTTCTGCTGCTGCTTTTTTTGCCCATTGCCCTGTTATAATGAAATCTGCAACTCTATTCTTCATTAAGTTCATTGGAATCATTGCAAATTGTGTTGATCCTCCACCTTGAAGAAATAATACTTTGTAGTTATCAGGAATGTTCATTAAATCCCTTAAATCTTGTTCAGCGTCTTGAATGATTTCTTCGAAAGCCTTAGAACGATGGCTCATTTCCATTACTGACATTCCAGTTCCTTTGTAATCTAACATTTCTGCTGCTGCTTCTTTTAGAACCTCTTCTGGTAAAACAGCTGGTCCTGCTGCAAAATTATACACTCTTGACATAAAAAAATGCCCCCCAATTTTAAATATTTTATAATATTATAACACATTTTATATATTTAGGAATAATTTATTAATAAATTTATTTCTGAAAATTATTAATCTCATTGATATATTATTATGAATTTAATAAATATCTAATTATGATGTTAATTTGTAATTGAATTATTTATAGTGAATATTTATTCCATTTTATATTACATAAATGCAATCTTTATAAATAAATATAAAATTAATAAGTAAATATATATTCCTAAGAATATATATTTACTTATTCGCTTATTCTTATATTTACTAAACATTTACAACCTTTTTTAATAATCCTTTATTAAATATTTTTTATTAAATATACTAGAAATGAAATTCCCAGTTATATTTTTAATTTACTTTAGAAATGTATGAATAATCAGTTGATTTAAACACCCTTTATCAAGAAAATCCTAGTAGTTCCTTTAAATGGAATATCGTTTAGTTCGAAAACCACACTATATCCCATTTTTTCATAAAACCTTCTTGCTTGATAGTCCTGTGTAGTTAAAAAAATTTTTTTGCACCCATGCCTTTTAACTTCATTTTCTAATTCTAAAATTAATTTTCTTCCTACTCCAAGTTCTTGATATTTTTTTTCTACAGCTAATAAATCTACAAAGCAGGTCTCAAATACTTTTTGTGCCGTGATTCCTCCAATGTAATTATCTTCTTCAAAAGCTGCTAATGAAATACTACTTTCATTTCTTGTTTTAAGATGTGTTCTTTCTGCTAAATGCCCTAAAAGAATTCTATTGAGATTCTTACTATTTTCTTCTTCATTAAATTCAATTATTTTCATATGCAACTTTCCTCCTATTTTTATTCAGCAATTATTTATATTCTGAGTATTAAAACTGACATTCAATGGGTTTAATAACATTTTCGAATTATTCTATATTTCCTTTTCTCCTGGCTTACATATAAAATATTTTCAATCTTTTAATAACTGCAAAAAAGCTATTCCCTTTAGTTTTTAGTCACTATAGTTAAAATCATCAATTTTAACAGGATATTTCTTTTTAACACTATCAATAGACATTTTTAACTTTTCTTGCAGTTTATTTGAATAGTCCTTCATTTTATCCTTATAATTCTTATCCCCAGAAAGGATGCTAGATGATATGTCTCCAAAATCCGGTATTAATTGAGGTAAATTTGTATAAACTAATTCTAAATATTCATTTTTTTCTATCGGATTTATAACTTCAATGCTCTGTTCCATAGATAACTGATAGTAACACTTCATTACCTCATCTTCTATATCCTCTTCTCCCAAGTCATTCCTAATTGAAACAAAACCACCTTTTTTGACAAGTTCCTTTTGATATTCATAGGAATATAAGTATTCCAAATACTCTGCTGCTATATCTGGATGTTTACTGCTAGATGATATTCCCATCCATCCCTTAGTAAAAGGACGAATCATTTTAGAGCTCTGAGATTTATTTTTATCCGGAATTTTCATCACTCCAAAATCTAAATCTGGATTATCCTCTTCCCAAACTGGAATACACCATGATCCTTGAACTATAAATGCAGCCTTATTTTCCGCAAAAATATTCCTTGCCTCTGGTGCAGAAAGAGAAGCTGAATCTGGATGAAAACAGCCATTTTGATATAATTCATTGTAAAAATCTAATGCTTCCATTACTTGAGGAGAATCAAATTGATTTTCTCCATTGTTTAAAAAAATTTGACCAGCAGGTCCTAATCTAGCTCCTGCTACTTCTGCAAAGCTTCTTAATTCTAAATCTATTCTATTTTTTTGAGCTCCACTTGTAACTATTCCAAAATATTTTCCATTTCCTTTTTCACTCACTAGCTTGGTAATATTAAGAAATTCTTCCCAGGTTGTTGGAAGTTGATTAAGAGAAATTCCTGCTTCTTTCAGTACCTTTTTATTATAAAAAATTAAAGTACTTGGAATTTCTTCTGCTTCTGGCAAAAGATATATACTCTCTTCTTTTGTTGTAATATTTTGCTTAAATACATTATCTTTTAAAGATGAAAAGAAATTAGAATCTAAATACCTATTTAAGGGAATGAACCATCCTTCATTAATAGCAGTAGAAAAAAATACAGTACTAGGAAGTGGAAATAAGTCTGGTGCATTTCCTGATCTAATTCCAGATAACATTGTTTCATTAAACTGAGCTTGAGTTAATGTAGTGTAATTTATAGTAACATTAGGATGGTCTTTCATAAAACGATCATTGAGTTTCTCTCTAGATTTTTTTGTACTATCACTCCAGTCTACAATATTTAATGTTACTTTTTCTTCTTTATCTGTCTTAATAATCTCATTACTATTATCTAAATTTTTTCCTTCATTCCCATATTCAACAATATCTACTCCAATTCCACATCCGGTCAATGTAAATAATAGAATAAATACAACTGCACATAATTTTTTCATCATACCCTACTCCTTTATGGCTCCTGATATTCCTTGTATAAAGTAGTCTTGGAAAATAATAAATAAAATAATTATTGGTATTATAGTTATGCAAGCTCCAGCAGATATACTTCCCCAATCTACAATGTTCTCTCCTTGAAATGAATATAATCCTACTGATAATGTCCTAATACTTGGATTGTTAATTGATAGAATTAACGGGTATAAAAAGGAGTTCCATGTCCATATTGACTGTGTTATAACTACTGTTCCAATAATAGGTTTTGAAAGCGGAAACATTATTCTCAAAAAAATATTGTAAGAATTTGCACCATCAATCACAGCTGCTTCCTCAATTTCATTAGGAATAGACCGAAAAAAGCTAACAAAAAGGAGTATAAATATGACATGCCCTCCACCTATCTCTGCTAAAATTAACCCTATTATTGAATTTTCAAAGTTTAACATTCTTAATATCTGGTACACAGGTATTGAAAAAAATATCATAGGCATTCCCATTGAAAGTACCAAAATAGAATATATGAATTTCTTTCCACAAAACTCAAACCTCCCCATAATATAACCAGCTAAAGAAGTGATACAGAGTATAATTATCACAGAAGAAATTGTTATGATAATCGTATTCAAAAAATATTGAGAAAAATTAGCTTCCTGCCATGCATTAGTAAAATTACTAAAGGTAATATTGCTAATGTTAAGTAAATCACTAAAAGATAATGTATTCTGGCTATTAAAAGCTATTAATAACATGATTAAAAATGGTAAAAACCATATAAACATTAATAAGATTAAGGTAATTTTCTTAATCATCACTCTCTCACTTCCTTTTAATATTCTTCAGAAGAATCTTAGATGTATATGCAATTATTAATATAAAAATTAAACACAGTACTGAAGCTGCACTCGCATAGCTTAGTCTTGGTGCACCGAAACTACTTGAAAATGCTTTCCTGTAAATATAGGTCGATAACATATCAGTTGAGAAATATGGACCACCAGAGGTTAGAGTCTGAATTATATCAAAAACCTTTAGTGAATTTAAGAAAGTAATCATTGTAACAAATAATGCAACTGGCTTAATTATTGGAAAAATGATATGGATAAACATTGCTCTTCCTGTTGCTCCATCTAAATTAGCTGCATCAATTATTGATGTAGAAACTAATTTAAAACTCGCCATCCAATAAATAAAAAGCGTTCCTGTCTCCTTCCATATAGATACAAGAATAATCATTATAAAAGTCCATACAGGGTCCGCTAACCAATTAATTTCTCCCATTCCTATCTTTTTAAAGAACATATTCAAAACCCCATTATAACTAAAAATCGCCTTCATTATAATTCCAATTGTTGCAGAAGTGGCAACTATAGGCATTATAAAAACTAATCGGATTATTTTTTTAAATTTAAACGAGTTAAATTCAACAAAATATGCTATAGAAAACGAAATAAAGACTTGAAAAAGTGTTCCAAAAATCGCAAATAAAATACTGTTTTTAAATGCATTCCAAAAAAGTCCATCAAATATTATTTCTTTATAATTTTCTAAGCCAATAAAATTAGCCCATTTAGTAATTCCATTCCAATTTAGAAAAGAATAAATTACATTTAAAATAATGGGATATAATTGAAATACTACATAAACAATTAATAACGGTAATAAAAATATAGGAATTATAGACCTTTTATTTTTCTTTAACATTACTTACCTCACAGTACATGGCATCAAATAAACTTTTGATGCCATACTTCTTTCTATAAACTCTATAAAATGAAACCTGTGTAATTTTTTGCCACCTCAATTACTCTATAGACATCTAAATTATTTTGTATATATGGTTCATTTCTTCTAATGAAATCTAATAAGTCTCTCCACTGTCTTTGTCCTAGCTCATTATTTCCTTCACAAAGTAGTTGTAAAGCTTTTGAAAGTTTACAAACATACTCTCTATGAAAACCTAACTGTCTCCATTGTTCTTTCTGGAGTCCACTTACAGCTTCAGTGTTTTTTTCTATTTCTGATAGAAATTCATTAGCTAAATTATTAGATATTTTATATTTAATTGAGAGTTCTGTATTAAGTCTATCTCCAATTGCATTGAAATAATCACATGATGAATATTCTGATAGCTTCTCCAAATAGTCACATACTTGAATCCATTCTTCCCCATACATAGCTTCAAAATACTCTTCTTTTAAATCCTCATAAGATAATTTGTTATTCCAAAGCATTTTCCCCATTACATAATTCGGGAAATTATGTGGAAATCCAGCTCTTAATTCTTGACAACTGATATAGCCATTTAGATCTAACTTATCTAGAAATTGAATATCTCTATAAATTATTTTACTAATTTTCATATAACCTAAATCACCATAATGAGCACGTCCTAGCGGATAATCATAAACAAAGCTGTCTCCAGAAAACGTTTTTTTCCAACTGAATAAATATGATAGATTTTCTTCTAAAGAATTGGGAAGAACTATTTTATTTCTTTGATATTCTTTTGGTTCTGGAACCCCTTTTTCATAATCTACATCTGCATAACTTTTTTCAAAAGTTCTTGTAATTGGTGCAAACATCATTGTAAATCTATCAGGATTATTTATTTTTTCTTTACATGGTGCAAATAATAATTCATGATATAATAGAAAACATATTTTTGTCTCAAGTCCTTCTTTATTTAACGCATTATCTAATTCATTTAAGATACGCACATATTGATCAGAAGGTATCTCTTTCTGACATTTTTCACACTCACAAATATTATTTCGTGCATCAGATAACCATACATGAAGATAGTCAACATCTTTTCTCTCTTTTGCATAATCGACAATTAACTGTACCATCTTACTAGAAACCTCAGGATTAGAAAAATCCAAACTAGTCAATATAGGGGCAGTTCCGAACAATTCCCTCTTTCCATTTAGTTCTGCTACCAATGGTTTCTTCTCTTCAGGTAGTGTTAAACCAGATTCCCATCCATATTTTGACGAATAACCTAATACTTCACCTGTCCATCCATGTCCAACTCTATGATGTACAATACCTCTCTTAGAAATCTCTTCATCAATTAAATCACTCATTTTTTGTGATATATCTGTATTAAATTCATCATTTTCTAAGTACGGATTAAATTCATGTTCATACCATCTTTTAAAGAATGAATATGGATTTTCAAATTGAATGAAGAAGCTATTCAAACCAATCTTAGGTAACCAATCAACAAAATTTTTAACATTTTCAAAAGAATCAGCGCCCTCAATACAAATACCTCTATGTTTAAAACTAGCCTGTTCTGAAATAGTAATTTTTTTGCTAATAAAATCCTCAATGTCTCTTTTTACTGTGTACTCGTTTTCTCTTCCTGGACGTAAATATCTTACACCAAATTCTGAAAAGAAACGATAAATACCAATAAGCAGACCAGATCGTGTATTTGATTGAATTTTTCCTTTACCTTCTAATAATTTTATTTCAATTAAGTCATTCTTGTTGATGTCTAAATCAGGAATAATCTGTAAAATAATATCAGCTTCACTTTCCTTTTCAGTTTCTTTAATATTTATAGAAAATATTTTTTCAAAATAATACTTCATTTCTCCTTTACAAAATTCAGCAAAACTTTTTTCTAAATCAAAGCTTATTTTTAAATTCATAATATTCACCTCTTAATTATTTTTCTTTTCAATAGCTAAATTCCTTTTATCTGCAGATTTAAAGAATGGATAATAAATAAGGAATGAAACTGCTACTAAAACCACCTGCAGTGCTGCACCCTGCCAGCTTCCTCCTGTAGCAAGGAATCCTCCAATAATAGGTGGTGTTGTCCAAGGTAATGTTACACCAGTCGTAAGGGGGACAAGTCCACTTACCATTGCAAAATACGTAATAATTGCATTTACTACAGGTGTTAAAACAAACGGTATTATCATAATTGGATTAAGTACTGTTGGGAAACTAAATAAAATTGCTGTATTTATATTAAATAAAGCTGGAATGCCTGAAATCTTTCCAAGTGTACGATACTCATTGCTCTTACTAAAAAATATTAGACATAGTGCTAATCCAATAGTTGCACCGCCTCCACCAATATATACAAATAAATCCATAAAAGGAGCTGTAATTATATGAGGCAAAACTTCTCCAGCAGCTTGAGCCAATCTGTTTTCATCTGTATATTGAAGCCATATTGGATTCATAACAGATCCAACAACTTGTCCACCATTAACACCACAGAACCAGAAAATAGAATTTAGAAGAACTGCTATAAATGTGCCTGGCAATGTACCTCCAATAAGGCCTAAAGGTTTGCCAATAACAAATGCAAGAACATTATTTAAACTACCTAACTCCAATACATCTAACACTTTTAGAACTATTGAAAAGAATAAAATTATTACAGTTCCAGGAATTAGCGCCGAAAACGATTTACTTACTACCTCAGGAACACTTTCTGGCATTTTAATTGTAATATTTTTTTGAATAAACCATCGATAAATTTCAGCAGAAATAATAGCTACAACGATTGCAGCAAATAGGCCCTTTCCCCCTAACATTCCATATGGAATTCCAGCAGCGTTATTAGCATCGGTTATTGTTGGTGTAACTAATAGAAAACTACTTAAAGCCAACACGCCTGCAGAAGGTCCATCTGTATTATAGGATTCAGCTAAACGATAAGCAATTCCAAAACTTGTTACTAGTGCAATAAGACCAAATGTATTGTTAACCATTGTATTTAATAAAACATCTAATTGCCAATGTGTCTTTAACCAATTTGTCCACGAATCAATTGGAAAACTAGCAATTAAAACAAATATAGATCCAATTAATACCAATGGCATTGCCATCATAATTCCTTCACGTAATGCTTTTAAATGTCGTTGATTTCCAAGCTTTTCTCCTAATGGTGCCAGTCTTTTTTCTAAGAATTCAAAAAAAACTTTCATTTCTCTATCTCCTTTTTATTTATAATTTATAAATAAATATTATCACGTAATCGTTTAATTGTAAATATTAAATTTATAATTTATTAATATTAAAAGCTTTAAATCAATCAAAAAATAGAGTAAAATAGTCTATGTATTATAAACGGAGGTATTTATAATGTATAATAAAAAAAATTTAGATGCTTTTAACTTAAATATGAGCACGGTACTAGAGTTTATTTATAGGAATCCACAGACTTCTCGTATTGAGATAGCACACTCGACTGGTATTACACCTGCGACTATTACTAGTATTGTAGGTGAATTATTAGACAAAAACCTTATAATTGAAACTGGTGCAGAAGTACAAGGAGCACTGGGCTCTGGTAGAAAAAGAAAAGTTCTAATACTAAACCCTTCAGCTGGATTCTTTTTGGGCATTGAATTTAATATGAAAGGCCTTTTTCTTTCAGTTACAGATGCCTGCGGAAATGTAGTCTATAATCTAAAAAAAGAATTAAACGATTTTAATGTAACGCATATAAATCAATTAATTATAGATATGATTAATACTGCCTGTGAAACATTAGATACTTCTAAGATAATAGGAGCTGGCATTGCAATTCCAGGGCACTTTGATTCAATAAATAAATCCATTATATCTAACAATAAAATGTGGAAAGATTTTTCTTTATCAAAAATAAATAAAAACTTTAATTTTCCAATTATTGCAGAAAACAATATTGAATGTATGGCTTTAGGTGAATATCTTTTTAATCCATTAAAAACACCAGAAAAATTTTTATTTTTGCATGTTGGTCATGGCCTATTTTGTTCTTTCTTTAATTCGAATCATATTGGATTCAAATCTAACTTTTATTTAGGTGAAATAGGTCATACAGTAGTAGATATTAATGGGCCTAAATGCGAATGTGGAAAAAATGGTTGTTTACAAACATACATATCTGAATCATGGTTAATAAAAAATGCTAAATATCTTTTTGAAAATTCAACTAATACAGTTCTTCACTCACTAGTTGAAACATCTGATGAAATAAATATTAAAACCATTATAGATGCATATAAGCTTAATGATCCCTATTTCAAAGAACGTATTGTATTAGGAATTAAACTTCTTGGTACATCAATAGCAAATACTCTAATCATGCAAGATGCAGATAAAATATACTTAAATAGTGAGTTATTCACAAATGATGAATTTAGAACATTTATTTTAGAAATTATAGAAAATCAATTAATGTTTATTCCCACTAAAAGAAATGTGGATATTGAAATTGAAAACTTCAATTATAATAGAGGGGCTACTGGTGCATGTGCATTAGCTTGCCTATCATTTGTTATAAAAAACACTGGCTATTTGCAGGAATAAATGTGTTCAAAATATTGACCTAGGTTCACTTTATAAGTAAATATAGAATTAATAAGTAAATATATATTCCTAAGAATATATATTTACTTATTCGCTTATTCTTATATTTACTAAACCTTTACAGCCTTTTTTAAGTAATCCTTTAAATAATTTTTACCTTCATCAGGTACCATCATCGCAGTTAACAGCACCCCTCTCTTCTCAAGCTGTAGGAAATTTCCAAGCTCATCATTAGTTATACTAACTGATCTTTTTATTTGAATAGTATCCTTTCGTGACGCCATATTTCCAACATTCACTTCTTTTATATCCAATCCTAAATCCATTAAATCCAATATATCTTTGGGATTCTTAACAATTATCATTACTCTTTGTCCTAAATATTTCTCATTTAAAATATTTTTTACTGCTGTTTCTTTACCCAATATAGACGTTCTTATATTGGCTGGAGCCACCATTCTTAGAAATGTTTTTTGAAGCTCATCATTAGCTACTTCATCATTTATTACCATTACTCTTGATATTTGCAATGAATTACTCCAAAATGCTACAACTTGACCATGTAGTAATCTATCATCTATTCTTATATGAACTATACCCTTCATAATTTTCATCTCCTTTATACGGCTATATTTGAATACATAAAATTATATAAGTTCTAAAGAAATTAAATAATAATTTCCTGTTTAAAATAATACTTTAAAATTATAATATATTTTTTTTCGATTTAAAGCAAAAGGAAATTAGCATGAAATTTATTTGATTTATGCTAATCTCCTTTCTTTAGTTTATTTTATAATGAATCTTTAAGATATACTTTAGGAGCTCCAGGTGTCATTATTGCTGTCACTTCTACTCCTCTTTCTATAAGTTCTTTAAATGCTTCTTTTTCTTCCTTAGTAACACTAATTGTAGTTTTTATAACTTCTGTATTTGATTTTGCTGACATATTTCCTACATTTATTTCTTTTATATCTAACCCATTATTAAGTAAATATAATATATCTAATGGCGATTTAACAACAATAAATACTTTCTGTCCTTTATACTTGCCAGATGATATATTTTTTACTGCTGTTTCTCTAGTAATAATAGATGTACTTACATTAGGTGGCGCTGCCATCCTAAGTAATGATTTTTGCATATCATTATTTGCTACTTCATCATTTATAACCATTATGCGTGTAGCCCCTAATTCATTTGTCCACATTGTAGCTACTTGACCATGGATAAGACGGTCATCTATTCTTATATGTGTAATTCCTTCCATAACTAATCAACTCCTATTTTAATATTTTTAATACATATGCAAGTACTGCAATTACCATAACTAATAGTATTAAATAAACTGGTTTTACTTTTTTACCTAAAAGATAGTAAACTAAAAACACAAGCGCTGCTGGGATTATTCCTGGCATAATTTGATTTAAAATATCTTGTCCTTTCATTGTTACATCACCTTGGGCAAATTCGAAAGCTATATTTGCTTTAATAACTGATGGAATTAAGGCCCCTACAACCATTAAACCTAGTATTGCAACACATTCTGAAATTGTTTTTAACTTTTTACCTAAAGAATTTACTAAACTTGTACCTGACTTATATCCCATTTCAAAAAGAGGAAAACTTAACATTTTTAATGTAATTCCAACTGCAAGCCATAGAACTATTCCAATAGCACTGCCTTGAAGAGCCATATTGGCAGCAATTGCTCCAAATATTGTCCAAGGTATAACAACAAACATACTATCACCAAGCCCAGCAAGTGGTCCCATAAGTCCTGTCTTTAGAGATGCTATTGCTTCAGCTGCATTATTTTTTTCTTTTTCTTCAATACCTATGTTTACTCCTAATACATATGGAGCTATCCATGGATTTGTATTGAAGAACTGTAAATGATTTTTTACTGCTGTTTGTAGACCATCTGGATCACCTTTATGAATGAATTTTAGGAAAGGCATAATAGCATAACAATAAGCAAGTGCCTGCATTTTTTCATAGTTTGATGATACACTACTTGTAAATATCCATCTCCATAAAACTTTATAACGTGTTTTTTTATCTAAAACTGTTTCTTGTTGTTTTACTTCATTATTCATCTTCATCCATACCTCCTACAGTTTGAGTTTGAGCTTCTAATTGAGTGCTCTTTTTATAGTTAAGTAATGCTATTGCTGCTCCTAATAGAGCTACTCCTAATATTGGTATATTTAAATAAACAGCAAGAACAAAACCTATAATAAGATAACTAATATAACTTTTTACTGGTAGATAACGTAATAGTAATCCAATACCTACAGCTGGAAGTAATCCTCCCGCTACTGATAATCCACCTATTAGCCATTCTGGAGTATAATTTAAAATAGTGTTTACAAGATCTGGTCCAAATACTACAGCTAAGAATACTGGTATTCCTGTAGTTAACATTGTTACAGCCACGCCTACCATCTGCATTAACTGAATTTTATTATATTCTCTTGACTCTGCATATTTTTCTGCTTTGTGTTGCAAGAATATACCAAATGTATTTCTTAATACATCTAATTGAACCATGAATAATGCTACTGGAATGCCTATAGTAATTCCAACTTCTGGCTTTTGACCAGTAGATATAGTTATAAATGTACCAACAATAGTTGCTGTTTGATAGTCAGGAACTGATGCTCCACCAAAATTACTAATACCAAGTGACATTAATTGTAATGTTCCACCAACATATAATCCAGTTTTAACATCACCTAATATCAATCCAACCACAAAACCACACATTACAGGTTGATATGTTCCAAACATTGTACTGTTTTTTTCATAGTTAATAAATAGGCCGTATAAAATAACCAGTGCCATTTGCCAAAATTGTAATTCCATTAATTTCTTCCTCCTTTTTATTCATCATCTTCATTCATATTATTTAAATTAAATTTTTCACTAAATATAACTGGCTTATTAGCTTCTATAATTGAAGGCAATGCTTCTTTTAGTGTCATATCCTTTTGTTTAAGTACGGCTTCCAATATTCCAGGCATATTCACACCTGCAATTATTTCATATGAATTCGTAAACTTTTCAATTTTAGATGAGAATACATTAAATGGACTCCCATAAAATAAATCTGTGAAAATAAGCACCTCATCTGCTCCAATTTCTTCAATTACATTATCTGCCTTTTTTTCAAATTCTGATATGCCTTTGTCATCTAAGCATATAGAATATACTTCCTTATCTTCACCAACAAAAAGGCTAAGCGTGTCATTTATACTTTGTGCTAAATTTCCATGTGTAGCAATAATAATCTTATACATTTCTATTCTCCTCTCACTATGTCCTTAAACATAGGAAGCTTAACTGCTTCATTGTTTAGTTTATAAAATACTGGAATGGAATCAATATCAGCATCAATCGTATAGTAATTGCCTCCGCTGTATTGTTTACCTGTATTTGCATCTATCCAATTTTCTCCTGTTGGAAGGTAAACTTCTCTTTCTCTTTCTTTGTAATTTATAATTGGAGCAACTAGAATATCTGGTCCAAACATAAATGTATTTTCTATATTCCAAGCTGTTTTATCATTAGGGAAATCATAGAATAATGGTCTCATTATTGGAGTTCCCTTTTCATGTGCTTCTTTCATTAACTCCTTAATATAAGGTTTTAAAGCTTCACGAATTCTAATATATTTTGTAAATATTTTTTCATTTTCTTCTCCATAAGACCAAATTTCATTTGGAGCTCCACTTGAACATTGTCCTCCACCGTCTGTACCTAAAGGCTCTGAGTGTGGTTGCCTATCACCATGCATTCTTAGCACTGGAGTAAATGTTCCATATTGGAACCAACGTATCATTAATTCTCTAAATTCTTCATCATCAGGATTTCCACCATGGAAACCTCCTATATCAGTAGTCCACCAAGGTATTCCCGCTATTCCCATATTTAATCCGCTATTTACTTGATTTCTAAATGCTTTAAAGCTTGAATCAATATCACCAGACCATGCAAGTGCACCATATCTTTGGCTTCCAGCCCATGCACATCTTACTAAGCTGACTATATTTTCTTCACCCTCTTCTTTTAATCCATCATAGACCATCTTTGTATATTCTAATGGATATAAGTTAGCAACTTGAAGACTTGGTCCATTATAATATCTATAATTATCAAAATCATATACCATGTATCCTGGTTCAGCTACATCTAACCAAAATAGCTTGAATCCCTTACTTACATAGCTTTCTTTAAGCTTACTCCAAACGTATTTTTGCGCATTTGGATTTGTTGTATCAATAAATACTGTATTTCCAAGCTGTTGCATTGTCATTTTTACGCCTCTATCAACATGGATCAAATATCCATTTTCTAAGAATTCTTGATATGTCTTAGCGTTTGTTGAAACTGTTGGCCATACAGAAATCATTGCTTTTATTCCCATTTCATCAAGTTCTTTAATCATTTTAGCTGGATCTGGCCAATATCTTTCATCAAAATCAAAATGTCCTTGCTCTGTCCAATGGAAAAAGTCAATTACTATAACAGATAGTGTTATGCCCTTTTCCTTATATCTCCTAGCAACTTCCATAACTTCATCTTGTGTTTGATATCTCATCTTACTTTGCCATAATCCTAATGCATAATCTGGCATCATAGGTACTTTACCTGCTACCTCTGCATATTTTTCTTCGATCTCAGCTGGCGTATCCCCTGCTGTAATCCAATAATCTAAAACCTTTGTTGAATATAACTGCCACTCTGTAATATTTTTAGCAAAGTTGACCTTTCCAACACCTGGATTATTCCATAAGAAACCATATCCTTTACTTGAAATATAAAATGGAACAGATGACTGTGAGTTTCTTTGTGCTAATTCTATGGAACAATTCTTTAGATTTAAAAATGTTTGTTGATATTGTCCCATACCGAATATTTTTTCCTCTGGATCAGATTCAAATCTAACTGTAAGATTATAATCGCCTCCAAGTATTGGCTTAAATTCACGTGGATTTAATTTTAAAGTTGATGAAAATGCTTTTATAGTTTTTACATTAACATCTTCATTTCCAGTATCATTTAAAACCGCTCTTTGACGTATATATTCTTCAAGAATAACTTCATCCTTTTGATTTCTAAATATTATTGTTCCTCTTGATGTAAATGTTGCTGATATATTACCATTTTTTATTAAAGCCTCATTATTTTTTATTTCAATTTTTAAGTTATCGTTTTCTTTTTCTTGTCTATCAAGTAATGCCCATTTATTATCAGGCATTTCTGGTAATAATGTTGCTCTAACTCTAAGACTATTATCTCCCCATGGCTCTATCCATATGGTTTCATTATCAAACTTTCTAATCAGTCTATCTCTTTCTTTTAAAAACATAAACTCATTCCTTTCTTAATTTATTTCTATAATAATTTCTGCATATGTTTCTTTGATACTTTTATATAAAGCAAGAAGCGTGCCACATTTGTGTAACGCTTCTTTAAATAATTCAGATTTTATATTCTATTTTTTATAATGCCCACTATTACTGCTGTTTCATAAGCTGGAACTTTTATTGAATATTCTTTTAACTCATTGTCTAATATATTCTGTACTAACTCTAAATCCTTTGTGTCACAATTTATATGTATTTCATCATCATCATCAAGCTTTGTGTCCCTGTTTAATACTACCCTTTCTATCATTATTGCCGTATGAATAAATAATGTTAACCTTAAGTCACTATTTAATTTAACTTCTAATTCGATTTCCAGTATATTGATTATTCTTTCTACATCATTTATTACTCTTTCTGGATTTAGTATAATCATTCTACTTATAATATTCTGAAGGGATAGTAGCTTTATTAAGTCCTTAATTAAAACATCTGCACTTCTGCTTTTTACAATCTTACTAAATACTTTTCTAAGTCTTTCTTCACCATCTTTTCTAAAACAGTCGCTTAATAAAATCACATCAAATCCTTTTATCTTTAAGTCTAGTGTACTTATTATTAATTCAACTTCATAATCATCAAATACCACATCACTTAATCCATTATTTTTTAACTTAAAGTAATCGTAAGCCAATACTTCTATATTTTCATCATCTATACAACTCTTTATTATGTCTTTTATTTTAGTTGCTACTCCAATACCAGTAGCACAACATGTAATAATAGCTTTTTTCTTCTCTTTGCTCTCAAAATACTTATAGCTTATTTTTGTATCTCTTACTGCTGTATCTATTATCTCTTTTATACTCTTTTCTTTAATTATCATATCTCCAACACTTAAAGCAAGCTGAGTAGTTATATTATTGATAACAGCAACTTCACCTTCCATAATATCTTTTATACTTGGATATATTTCAAACAGAGAACCCATATCCACTAAAAATATAGTTCCTTTACTCTTTGAAAAATTCTTAATGTAATTCTTTATTATTCCTGTTACTTCCTCAGGATTCATATCTATTGGCATATCAAATGGTTCAAATATAAAGTCTCCAAGAAGTTTATTCACTACGCTTGCTATGCTGCTTGCAGTTGAATCACCATGGGCAACTATTATACCATTTGTATCATTTATATCATTACTTTTTGTAAGCATATAAATAAATAGTGTAATATACAACTCACCATTTATCCCAAGATTAAATTCTTTATTTTCTTCTATATATTTCAGTATTTTTACTGCAATATAGTTATATTTAAAATTCTTATTCTTCAGTATATTAATTATGTCTTTCTGCATATTAATTATTTCTGGATTATTAAGTTCTTTAGCATTTTCAAATAATAATAATGCCGATGTAATTATTCTAGAACTATTATTGTAATATTTTATTCCATAGTTACTTTCTAATTTACTTATTGCTTTTTCTACTACATTTAAAGATAATTTGAAATTGATACTATCACTCTCATGAACATCATTAGATATTATCGCTTCATTAATTGTATTCAGCTTGGTCACTAATATTTTTCTATATTCATCAAATTTTATTAAGTTCTCATTATACTTTTCTGTAATTTCATAAATTTCTTCTATCATATTTATATATTGTTCAATTATTATAGTAGTCTCTTTTTTACATACTATATCAAATATTTTTTCTCCATACTTTATATGAAAATTTGTATCAAAATACACCTTTTTTATCTTATCAGTATTAATAAATGACTCTGGTAAATTATCTAGCTTAATAACTATTTCACCTGAAACACTATTTCTAAAGCTACTTGCGCAGCTATATTTAATAGCATTTTTAAGAGCACCTACATTACCAACCTTATTCATGAATAATAAATTATTCATAACTTCACTATCCACAAAAATATCATTCTTTAATATATCACTTTCATCTTTGTAGAATCTATATATAAGCTCTACCCTTTCATCAATTGGCCTTTCATCAATGCTAGGTAAGTTAGTTATGATAGGTATTCTTCTTATGAATGTATCTATTAAAAATTCATCTAGTTTTTCTGTAGTTGCGCATATTAACCTTACATTTACTTTTCTTGGATTACCACTTTCCCCTATTCTCTCAAAAACTCCTTTATCCAATAATAAAAATAGTTTTTCTTGACCTTCTGGTGATAGCCTATGCACTTCATCAAGAAATAAATAACCGTTTTCAGATTCGTCAATTACACCAGTTGATTCTTTATCAGCTCCAGTAAAAGCTCCCTTAACATAACCAAATAACTTTGATGATAATAGCTCTTTATTATCTGAATACTCTGCACAGTTAAAAGTTATAAATTTTGCATCTTCCTTTATTACCTTTTTCTCTTTAGCATATTCATAAATCAGCTTTGCCATAAAACTCTTTCCAACACCACTACTTCCTGTCAAAAGAATAGGTAGTCCATTCCCAGGATATAATGTCGCAGATTTGCACTCCTTAATAGCATTAGCTAAGCTACCGTTTGCCCCTATAACCTTACTAAAAATATCATCTTCTTGATTTAATTGTTCATTATTGAATTGATCAATTACTTCCTTATATAAAAAATATACAGGCCTAGTCTTTGTTTTAATTACTAGTCCATCATCAACCATCCTATTTAAATAATGACTTATTACATTTCTCTTTATTCCAAGAACCTCACTAATATCTTGTGCTGTTATCCCTTGTTCCCCTTTCTTTAAAGCATTACTACTTAGTGTAGCTATAACCATTTTTATCTTTTCTTCGTTTTTCAAGTAAATCACCTCACATTTTACTTGTTCTATATCACCATTATATATTTATTCCATAATATTTTAAATATCGACTTTGTTTTCGTTTTCACAAATTCGTGTATTTAATTTTATCTAAATATTCTTGTATTCCCATGTTCTCAAGCCAAAAGATCAACTCTTGCATCTACTATAAATCGTTTATTCAAAAAATACATGTGAGTCAAGTTTACTATATATATATTTATCTATTTTTATATTTCTATATTCTTCTATTCTCAAAAATATATATTTCTTATCGTATATTAAAATTGCATTATTACTATAAAAATAATGACATATAAATATTGTATTTATAAAGGAGAATCTTATGAGTTATAAAAAATCTGAGCCACTAGATAATATTGATGTTATAGATGAGTTTGATACATTCACTTTTGCTGAGGGAGATGAAGCAGTAATTCCTGTTGGTAAATGTATTGCAGAATTCAATTTTGATGATATCAATAAATCTTCTAATACTTGTACAACTTATAATAATGAATATTCAACTTCCTCTCAATCTCATGTTGATAAAATTTTAAGCAGCTATAACTCTTTAGATAATTTAAATATTCCTGTATGTCATGGCTCAATCCCATCAATTAATGATGAAGTTCCAGATATTAAGCGATGTTATGTTCTTCGTTCTTCTACAGTAAGAAAAATTAATGAAATAAAAAATAATCATTCAAGCCTTAATGTATGTGTGAGCACAATAGTCGATTTAGCAGTAAATCATTATTATGATTGTATAAAAAACAATAACTAGTTTAGCGCTTTATATGAAATTTAATAACAAAAAAGGCTATAGTCTAAACTACAGCCTTATAACAATCTAAAATTATCTTCTATTTTGTTCTTTCTTAGCTCTTCTACAAGATACACATCTTGTTGGCTCATTTTCAAATCCTTTTTCTTTGTAGAATTCTTGTTCTCCTACTGAAAATATGAATTCACTTCCGCAATCTCTGCATGTTAATGTCTTATCTGTCATAAATATTCCTCCTAAATTTAAAGATCCTGATTTGATAATACTTTCTAAATTTATGAGAAATTATTTATCCAAACGAAACTTAAATTATCTTAATTATTTTTATTAGCTTTTTGCTACTCATTTATAATAACATAGTTTTTAATATAATGCAACTATTTTGTTTAAATATATCAAAAAATCAAATTATTTGTCATTATTAAATGAATAAATAGATTTATCTAGCATTGATATATTGTATACTTCATTCTCTAAAGAGTATCTTTATAAATAATTATTACACTGCCATTTCTAAAAGCTATTTCAAAGGACATAGCCTGCCCATATGTTAGGCTTATTTAAATAATTTATTTTAAAGCCTATTTTGTTTATATTACCATTTACATTGTCGTATATATTCATTGAAAGGAGTGATTAATAATGGAAATCAATGAGCTTATAAGTCTTATTGGAAATGTTGGCTTTCCTGTCGCAGTAAGCAGTTATCTGCTCATAAGACTTGAAAAGCAAATTAATACCTTAACAGCTTCAATTAGTAAATTGAACACCATAATTTCTACAAAGCTTGGAGTCGTTATAGAATATGATGAAAAATAAATATGTTCTTTGATTAGAATATTTATAAAACATTGTGAAAAATTTTTTTAAGCTTCGTATATCTTAATTGAAGCACACAAATAAAGGAGGTTTTAAAATGGCTGTGAACAAAATTGTAAACTCAACAAATATGGCAATAGAAATTCAAACTTCTGTTGATAAAGCAGGAGATCCAGTTTTCACTAAGAAAACTTTTTCCAATGTCAGAAACAATGCTGATGCTCAAGCTATATATGATGTAGCTGAAGCAATAAAAGGCGTCTTATCACCTACTACAAGGGGAACTTTACTAAATGTTTCTTCTGACTTAGTAAATAATTAATATTATCTTTGCATTTTTATTACCTTTTGAGAGTCCCTGAGGCTCCTTGAAGATAATAAACAAATTAAAAGAAAGGAGTAATTTAATTATGGAGTACATCTTAACTATGATCTTCACAACTGAAGGTGGCAAAACAAGCACCTTCAGCATAAATGGTGTAAAACAGACTCTTGATAAAGATCAAATTTTAGCTCTTATGGACCTAATCATTGAGAAAGACATCTTCTTAATGGATAGTGGTGCTTTAGTTGGCAGAAGCACAGCTAAAATCACTGAAAGAAAAGTTACTAAATTTGATGTAGCTTAATATTATATAAAGGACTATACATAATGATTACATATCATTTGTATAGTCCTTTTTCTCATAATTATTTAATTATATATGTTTTGATTAAGAATTTACATTAGAGTATTTTATTAATATCAAATACTTTAACAATGTTAACCAAAACATTAGTTATAGGTTTTAATGTAGAAACTTTATTAAAACTTATATATAAATATTTCAATTAAAAATCATATTAATTAGCTGCCACAGTTCCTTTTATATCTTTGATTTTAACACTTTTTTTCTCTCTGACGCTATAAATTAATAAGTAAGCAAATACAACTGCAATTATAAGAAGAATTGTACCAGCAAACGCAGTATACTGAGTTCCCGCATATTCAACCACTTGTCCACCAGCAAAAGATCCTAATGAAATTCCAAAGTTAGCAAATACCGAATTTAATGAGGAAGCTAATGTTAGAGATTGAGGATAATCATCTGTTGCTACATTCATAAAATGCATTTGAATAGGTGCATTTGTAAGATACATCATTACGCATAATACAAAAATCAAAGGTATGCAGATCATCGCATTATTAACTGAAAATGGTAATATTGTTAATAAGGCTGTGTGTATAATATATATAACTGGCATCTTATTTATTCCATGCTTGCCCGCAATAGCTCCTGATGCTAAATTACTAATAATCGCTGCAACTCCAAAGAATAAAAGTATAATACTAACATATCCTGTAGGTATTAATAATTTATCTTCTAATATTGGCGTTAAATAAGTATAAAATGAATATGTCCCCGCTAGACTAAAAAGAGGAAGTCCAACTCCAAATAATATTCTTCTATCTTTTAGCAAAGATAGCTGTGATATTAAACTAGTAACTTCTGTAGGCTTAGCAGGTGGCAGTAATCTCCACATTGCTATTGTTATAATTATAGCCACTATAGTTATAGCAAGGAAAGATGCTCTCCATCCAAGCATATTAGTTATAAATTTTCCTATTGGCACTCCAATTACTGAAGCTATACTAAATCCAGAAAATATCCAAGATAAAACTTTAGCTTTATTTTCTTGTGGAACAAATTCATTTGCATATGCTAATGATAAAGAAATCAATGTTCCTGAAGCTAATGCAGTAATTATTCTTGATCCTAAAAGTACACCATATGAATAAGATACTGCATTTAAAAGATTTCCAATAACAAAAACTACAGAGATTAATAAAATAAAATAATAGCGATTATATTTTCCAGCAAATGTTGTTATAATTGGTGTCCCTATTGCATATACAAGTGCAAATAAAGTAACAAGTCCTCCAGCTTTCGATATAGAAATTTGAAGGCTTTCCGAAATTTCTGGAAGAATTCCTATCATTATAAATTCACTGGTTCCTAAAATAAAACTTAAGCTAACAAGAGTAATAACTGCTAGCATATAGGAAGTTTTCTTTTCCTTCATCAATATTCCTCACCTTTCTGTTCAAAAATAAAAAAATCGCCAAGGCGACTATGATATAGTCTTCTATAAAAATGCAAATCCAATAGAATACAATAGCTTTTATAAAACGTAATCCTTTAAGCCGTCGAT
>ENA-OWPM01000184-OWPM01000184.1-human-gut-metagenome-genome-assembly--contig:-NODE-184-length-82746-cov-6.773639_pt1 | contig 82746 bp, 74 predicted proteins | sample MGYA00248267_ERZ651852 | MGnify/ENA primary metagenome ERZ651852 (study PRJEB26924, sample SAMEA4378228) | human gut metagenome | biome: human gut; feature: human-associated habitat; material: faeces... | reverse complement strand
TTCTTCTCTCTTTCCACTCTATTTCCGATTTTATAATTCTTTTATAGATCTTTTAACTCTGCTTTATTCTTTTTAGTTGTACTTCATAGGGTCAGACCCCTACATTTATCGTTCTCCATTTACAATTATCATTCCATCTTCTTTTAAATTCATTTCAATTTTTTTCTGTGTATTATAGGCATATTTTGCAATTTGTGCAGCAGAACACTGTTTCCCCAATACAGACCGCATCTCATCTGTAACAGTAACATTAAAACCTCCTAATGTTACCGCAGATCCATCCGACGATGTAATCGTTAAATTTCCATGTTCATCCGAAACATACTTAACCCCCTTAGGAAGGTTATTACTCAAATATTTAAGTGTTACATCCGGTACTTTTTTTTCGCGTAAAGATTTACCCTTAAATACATCATTAAAACTTGCAAACATTAAAAATCACCTCTTGATCGTTCCCAAACTATTATTTTCGATAAAATGTCATATTTCTCATCGTGCAATTCCCACAAATCTATATTTTCAACCAGTTGTCTGTATTCATCCAATGTTGGAATAATAATATGCTTTATTTCTTTATAATCAAAGCATAACGATACTTCAGCCACCCCATCCATACTATTACTATATGTAGTCAATAAGCCTGTACTTCATAGGGTCAGACCCTAGAAGTGTTCCCTTTGTATCCAGCGGAATGCTTTCTATAAAGTATCTCCGTACATGGGACCAGCACAGGGATCTTTTGATGTCTGGCACAGTATCATAACCGGAGTAGGCATCCGTGATTAGGTATCCATCAAAACTCTTAAGTAGTTTCCGGGCATTCTCACCGCTCCGGCTGCGGGAATAAAAGAAAAATGCTGCCTAGATCTCTTCGCTTGCTGCACTGCGCATGACCCACATAAAGGATTCGCTGCCTGGAAGTTTGCCTTCTTCCTTATTGCACTGGATCCTGGTCTCATCCATATGGTACTTCATAGGATCAGACTCTGACATCCGTCACTACGCCATGTTTTAAGGCACTTACGCACTTACAACAGAGTCAACTGCCAGATTGCAATAGAACCATTTTATATTTATTCTAATCTTATCGTATTATATATTTACTTTTTATAAGGCGAAGGAGAATATAACCATAGCTGAATTCTCCTATCGCCTACTAAATCAATTTCTATTTTTTCTTCCCACTTGCCACTCTATACCCGATTTTATAATTCTTTTATAGATCTTTTATCCCTGCTTTATCCTTTTTAGTTGTACTTCATAGGGTCAGACCCCGACATACTTTCGAGATAAGCCTTTGCGGATTCATAAAAGATGATTTGACAGTTTTTAGGGTTTCAAACACCGGAACCTTAATTTCTTCTGACAGACTCGAAGTGGTAAATAAGTATCTTTCCGGAGACATATCCTCAGAAGATTTTCAGGGAAATGGTCATGGGATTGCTCTTTCTAACATCAAGGAGAGGTTATCTTATTATTACGCAGGTCAAACAAAAATTTATTTGACCGTTACAGATAAACAGACTATTGTTACAATTTCGATTAAACAGGAGGTTTAAATCAAAAAATGTTTCAGATACTTGTTGTTGTTGATGAACAGATGATTCTTAATGGAATTAAACTAATAATTGAAGAAATACTCTCTTTTCCATTTTCAATATCTGTACTATCTGCCAATGGTGTTCCGTCTGCAATGAATTTGCTCACACACGCCTCTGCTGATTTAGTCATCACTGATATTAGAATGCCACTCATGGACGGATTTTGTATGATTGATAAACTGAATGAGTGTAACTATTCAGGAGACATTGCGATACTTACGAGCCATGCGGATTTTGAATATGCACAAAAGGCTGTTAAATATGGGATTTTAGACTTTTTGCTAAAACCAATTAGCGAATCGGCTCTTCAGGAATTAATTGAGAAATCATATTCAAGAAAGACTAAAAGGTTAGATCAGGAGCATAATAATCAATTACTCAATATCTTAAATCTTACCTTGTATGGGCTTTCTCCAGCGGAATTGTTACTTTCAGATCATGTTTTTTGTGATTATTTTCCCTATCAGTATATCACTGTAATTATTATTTCCGGTGTTTCACAGGAAATTAATGAAAGCCAGATAAAAGAAGAACTCAGTACTTATTATACACTGATTTATATTTTTCAGCTTCAGGGAAAATCAGAAATCTTGTTATTATGCAACCGCCCAAAATATTTAGCAAAATCAGAAGCAATAAAAAAGAGCTTGTTAACCCTTTACCCAACAGCGCACATAGGAATCAGCCTTAACTCTACTTCTGTAAAAAAACTTCATAATTTATATCTGAATGCGGCTCAAAGGCTTTTTTACGAGAAAGTATTCAATGAAGATATTCAGGAAGAACAGTTGGCAGCTTTTATATATAAAAAATGTATTTCTGTTTTTCTTGATTCGCAGCAGCATATGGATCATTCGGTGATCACTTCCATTATTGAAGATATACAAAGCAGCACGACGGTTAATACCTATACATATGAAAATATATATCGTGCTTTTCAACAGAATATTTTCTTCTACCTCAAGCGAAATGGTTTTTCACTCCCAGCGGATTTGAATGTATCAATTCCAGTTCTTTCAAAGGATAATCTCGTATCCGAAATAGAGCTATTTATTAACAATATAAAGAGCAGGCTTTTCAAGCAATATACTTTTAGCAGTGAAAGTAATCCACAAATTCAACAAATTGATGCATTTATCAAAGACAATTATGAAAAAGATATTTCTCTTGATGATATTGCTGATAGTGTAAATTTGAATCCCCGTTACATTTGTGCTTTATTAAAAAAGGCAACCGGTACATCTTATTTAACTCGCTTGCATACAGAAAGGATAAGAGCAACCAAACAATATCTGATAGAAACAGACATGACGGTTGATGAGATTGCACAGCATGTTGGATACAATAGTTCCACCCAGCTTAGCAGGGTATTTAAAAAATATGAAAATATGACTCCTACCGATTATCGAAATTCTTATAAATAAATACACCACTTTACAAGTTTTTTCATAAAAAATATCGTACAGGGCTTTCTGATGTATAATGAGTTTGGCAAAACCATTACAAAGGAAAGTAACCCTGTACGACAGAAAGCATTGTACAACGAAAAAAAACTGATTGGTAGACTTTATAAATTTTTCGTACATTTACATGTTTACCGTCTCATAACCAACTCTCTCACTTCGAACATGTAGTAAAAAATCTATCGTACCAGATAAGGAATGTTAAAACTGTCCAGATTTTACGGCTGTTATCTGCTTTTTTATCTTTATGGTCGTTCAGGAGCTGGAGCAGTTTCTCTGTATGGAAAAATTCTTCTGCTTCTTTCGAGGTAAATAAATCTGTTACCATCTGATACCAGTCATTCTGCCGCAGCCACACACGGATTGGAATGGGAAAACCAAGTTTCTTCCGTTCATTGGTTTCCTGTGGAAGAAATTCTGAAACAGCTTTACGGAAAATATATTTGGTTGTACCTGCTGCAATCTTGGCTTCTTTCGGAAGCTTTGCTGCAAAGTTAAAAACTTCTTTATCCAGAAATGGTACCCTGACTTCCAGGGAATGTGCCATGCTCATTTTATCTGCTTTCTGCAAAATATCGCCAGGAAGCCAGTAGTTCAGATCTACAGACTGCATTTTTTCCATGTCTTGAAGTGAGCCTCTGTTTTCTGACTCAAGCTCTTCATAAAATTGACTTAAATATTCCTGCGTGGAAGGTCCTGTTACTTTATTTTTCAAAATCTGTGCTTTCTCTTTTTCACAGTAAATATATGCATTTCCGATGAAGCGTTCTTCTACTTTCATTCCTGCGCGGATAAGGAAATCCCGTCCTTTCACGTCTGGCAGCTTTGCAGCCAGTTTTTTGACAGCGCGTCTGAGCACGAACGGAATCCAGGCAACTTTCTTTAATGCTTCAGGTTCTCTGTAAATATTGTATCCACCGAAAAGTTCATCTGCGCCTTCCCCGGAAAGGACTACCTTAACATGTCCGGCAGCCTCTTTGGAAAGAAAATAAAGTGCAACTGCAGAGGCATCCCCAAGTGGTTCATCCATATGATACATCACATCTGGAAGGGCATCCCAGAATTCCTGCTTGGATATGATTTTCACATGGTGTTTCAATCCTGCTTTTTCTGCCACTTTGGCAGCTTTGTTTACTTCACTATATCGGTCTCCCTCATCAAATCCCACTGTGAATGCCTGATCTGCACCGGAGGCAGAAGCCAGATACCCGGAGTCCACTCCCCCGGATAAAAACGCGCCGACTTCCACATCGCTTAACATGTGGTGCTTCACCGAATCCCTTAAAATCTCTGCAAGCTGGCTCCGCAGCTGATCCATATTCGTCTTACGGTTCCACTTGCCAGGTGTAAGCTTTGTTTTGAAATAAGTCTTTATTTCATAGTTTCCGTTTTTATATAAAAGCATATGTCCGGGCATAAGTTTATAGATTCCCTTAAAAAAGGTCTCTTCCAGAGGGGCATATTGAAATGACAAATACTGCTCCAGGGCCTTCTGATTTACTTTTCTTTCATAGCCTGGAAATGCAAGAATACTCTTAATTTCAGAAGCAAATACAAAATGTCCATCTATTTCGGCATAGTACACAGGCTTAATTCCAAAGAAATCCCTTGCAAGCATCAAAGTCTGCTCTTTTTCATTCCATACTGCAAACCCAAACATTCCCCTGAGCTTATCCAGTGCCTTCTCACCATACTGTTGAATGGTATTTACCAGAACTTCCGTGTCAGAATGGGTACAGAAAGAAATGCCGGAAGCCTCAAGTTCTGCCCGCAGTTCCTTATAATCATAGATTTCCCCATTAAAAACAATATGCAGGTTTCCGTCCGCACTTTCCATAGGCTGCTGCCCATCTTCTAAATCAATAATACTAAGTCTTCGAAAGCCCAGCGTAATCTTCTCCCTGCAAAAAGAGCCTTCACTATCCGGGCCTCTATGTTCAATGGCTTTCATCATCCTTTCAATTACTGTCTTCTGATCCTGTCTGTAACCTGTAAATCCACAAATCCCGCACATTTCTTCCTCCGTATCCATTTGATGTAGTTTAGACACTGCAACGACTTTTGTTACAGTCCAAAATTATTTTTATCGATATTTTATCATAAAAATGTCTGTTTGTTGTAAAATAAAAATGTCTTTCTTATCAAATAATTATATTTCAAAATAGCTTTTATATCTCATATAACATTTTATAAAAAAAGAAATGTTTTCCATTCCCTTATTTGCTTACGGAAAACGTTTCTTTTCATTTACTCTTCATAAAGATTTCCGTTCTCATCGATCCAGGTTCCGTCTCCGTTATTGTAAAGGACTCTGGATTCTTCATCGCCTTCATCTGCTGCTACAATTGATGCCACACCGGACGCAGTATTGAATCCACTGGTATATGGCACGCCTGCCCCGGTCGCAGGCAGATACAGTTTCGTATGAACAAGCCCTGCCAGAAGCGGTGTGGTAAGACCTGCATTCTGCCTGAGTTCCGGTATTCTGCGTATTTTTTCAGATGAATAATAAATCGTTTCTTTTAAGCAATTTTTCTAAACGTTTTTTGATTCGACCACATTGGGGTCAGACCCCAATGTGGTCCAAAAGAACTGCCAGAGCAGTGCCATTTAAAAAGGAACAGAAAAAAGTGCCTCAAACATTGATGTAAGTATTATAGCAGGAACTCTGGCTTTTTTCTTCTCTCTTTCCACTCTATTTCCGATTTTATAATTCTTTTATAGATCTTTTAGCTCTGCTTTATCCTTTTTAGTTGTACTTCATAGGGCCAGACCCCGGAAGTGTTCGTGTACTCGCCGTTCCTTCCTTTTTTAATTTCGTAAGAGAATGGCAACCCGGAGTAAGTTTTGAATTTCACACCAGCATAAGCCAAAACCACTCCCCAAAAGTTTTCTTCTGTCGGATCAGCCCTCCACCGCTTCATCGCTCTATATCTCCGCTGCCGCTCTGCTCCGACACTGATCTTCCCTTTTTCTGCTGTGCTTGGGAAGTACACACCTTTCCGATATGGCAGGTACGAGGTAACGGAGGCTTTGGAAAGTTTCAGAGTGTTTGCAGTTGAGAGTATGGAGGTTTTGTAGTCTTGTGTTTCACGGTATTCTTGAAAGGTAGCTTGCACCCTCTCCGCCATTTCAGATTCATACACACCGGCCGTGATGAGCAGCTTCCGTACTTTGATTGGATTTAATCCCAGTTCTTCGCCGATGGCCTGCAAGGACATCTCAGAATCATAAAGTGCCACAACACTTTCCATCTGCTCTTTCAGATTTTTCCCGGCATCGTACTCCGGCTTCAGCTTCTTTCGGCCTCCACCGGGCTTCCGAGATTTATACGCTCTTTTCTTTCCCATGCTTATTCGTGCAGCTCCAGCGGCAGACCATCCGGATCATGGAAGAAAGTCATCTTCTTTCCGGTATAATCGTCAACACGAATCGGCTCACATTCAATGCCTACCTCCGCCAGTTCATTCACTGTCTGCTCCACGCTCTCAACGCAGAACGCAAGGTGACGCAGCCCACAGGCCTCCGGGCGGTTCACACGCTTCGGAGGATTTTCCTCAGCGAAAATCTCCAGCTCCGTGTGTTCATTGACACGAAGATCCAGCTTCCAGTCCTTACGCTCCGGGCGGTAGTTTTCCCGAATGACAGCAAAGCCCAGCTTGTTCACATAGAACTCCCTTGCGGCTTCGTAGTCGGATACGATGATCGCGATGTGGTGTATTTTAGATAAGTTCATTATTCTCACACTCCATCTCTTTAATTCTCATTTTATTTTCGTTATAAACTATATATCAACCCTCAAAATATACCGTGTGCGCTCCAGCTCCTGGAGGAGCCTGTGTTCCACACACGGCATTTTTTTCTTGGGTTCTTGTTTATTTCAGTTTAGCGAGGATCTCATCGGCACTCATGCCCGCGGCAAGCAATTTCTTTAGAACGGATTCCGCCTCTGCTTTCTTTGCTTCCTCTGCGGCCTTAGCATCTTCCTTTGCCTTCTTCGCTTCCAGGGATGCCACTTCTTTTTCGGCCTTCTTCAAAGCAGTCTTCTTCTCTTTTAGGTCAGCCTTCAAAGTGTCAATGTTGGCAGTGATGGATGCGATCTCAGATGCGAGTGCTTCCTTTGCGGACTGCTTTTCTGCAATCTGCGTTGCAAAATCAGCAGTCACAGTTTTGAGCTTATTCTTTCTACCTTTAGTTCTGGGCATAGGTGATAACCTCTTTCCTTTTATAGTTGTTTAAGTATAGCACTGTGTGGATATGAGGGCAACATTATACTGCGCCATTGTAGTGATACTGAGTTATGCTTCCAATAATAGGCACTGCATCATGAATATTGAAAAGGACCACATTTTTTCCTTTTATTCTGTTAGTTCTCGTACACGGATAGATAATACCCGTTATTCCTTTTCCCTCAAGATATTTAGCCAGAATTTGAAAAGATTTATAGGCTTTTTCTTTACCATCGGCATCATTTTCATCAACTTTTTTGTAGATACAACTACAAATGAGTTTTAGAATTTGCTTCACACTATTCTTTTCAATAAGAGATCTATCTAATGGATGTGCTTCCATTGTTTGCTCAATCCGTCTTCTGACATAACCTTGATCATCTCTATGTCTAAGCAGATCTTCATCCGATAAAAGAAGATCAAGCATAGAATGAACATGATTATTTGCTTGACTCTCTATATCACGCCGTATTGAATACAATTCAATATCATTATACGACAAATCTAAAATCTGGCCACCATTTACCGCCTTGAATCTACAGAAACATGTATCAACTGCACTCTTCAATTTACATTCAAGCAGACATATATACTGTCCTACTTTGAGTTCTGCATTATAGTCTAAATCTTCTGTTCCGTAAGAGAGATACAGATATGTCTTTCCAGGAGGATTCCATCTATTCTGTGCCTTGTTTGGCCACGGTATAAATCTATCTTCATTACACATCGTCTCCGTAACCATTCTGTAAAGAACATCTGTATCAGCAAGTGAACAGATAAATTCTGCTTCGTATTTCTCTATTGCATTTGTAAATATATCATCAAAAAGCTCTATGAACGTCCTGCTTCCATCATCAGATTTCAGAACCTCACTCCACTTTTCATCAATTATACTTCTTGCTCCTGCAATTTGGATAGAATCTATTATTCTATCATAGATTTCTTCATCTGTAACTCCAATAATAAGTCTTTTACTGTACAGATGCTTTACATAGTCAATTATCGTATTCTGATTCCAATATTCTTCTGGCGAAAAGATGTCCGCTAAAACCTTCGTTAAGATATTCAGTCTAGTAATCAGCTTCCACAACTTTTCTGTATTGTTTTTCCATAAATATCGTCGAATGCAATGGCTGAGACATTTCAATTCATCTTTACAATTCGGCGAAAAATTTTCAATCTGTTCTAATTCATCTAGCATAAGTGCATTATAATCGATAGGTGCTACTCTCACAGCGTCTCCCTGATGCACTTTTTGCCAACACATTGAATCAAGTAGTCGAGAAACTTCTCTAACCTCCATACTTTTCACCTTCTATCTCTCATTGTTATTTCTTCACATCTCAGCCGATCATAAGATCGTTGCCTACTGCTCACCACGAAGAGGTGTGTGATTATCAGAGCAGCGCAGGGAGCTTCCGTCCCCAGTATATCACAATTTCATCCAGTTTTACAGACGCTTTCTGACCTTCATTGCTACATAGTACAATAAACCGCCGAGCACTCCACCTACCGTGTTATAAAAGATGTCTGATAGCTGGAATGTTCCCAAGCGAAGCAATAATTGTAGCATCTCAATGCTTATCGAAAAGCAAAATGCTATCTTCCCGCTTTGCCACAGTATCTTCTTCAAGCTGTTTCCAATCTTTTCTTCGAATGTCCACATCACTACTGCTGAGAACGGCACCATCATGATCACGTTCTCGATGCACTCGGTGGTCAGTTTCTGTTCGCCGTTCACTGTCTCCCAGATGCCCCAGCCGCCCATGACATCGGATAAAGGATTCATCCACAAGTTCCGATTCAGTAACGTTCTAAATAAGATCATCGAAGTCACGAACGCCAGTAGGAACAACTTCCGGAAAAACACACTCTCTTTGAATTTCTGATACCACGTCACTATAGCACTCTTCCAACCTTTGCCAGCATGTATTGGCTCATAAGCATAAAGATAGAAAAACATGGCAAGGAAGGAAAGCAGGAGTGAAAAGCCAAACGGCTCATAGAGAGCAGTCAGGATGTTTGTGAGGATCTTTCCGAGTAAATCAATCGTTTCTTTCATCGTCGTTTACAAATCGCTGAAAAGGTCTGCTTTGTACACACCGCTTTCCAGCATCTTCTGGAAGCTGTCCTTTACTGCTGCGACATCCTCGTGATAGGTCATGCCGTACCAGATATCGTTGGTCTTCAGAACCTTCACAGACATCTTACCCTGCTCCAGCAGTTCACCGATGAAGATAGGGATCAGATACTCCGCTTTCAGAGGATTGCCTGGAACTTCCTTCTCAAAGAACGCTTTGAAACCTTCTTCCAACACACCCAGAAAATCAGGTGTCAAGCCCCACATATTCATGGAAACCAGAGAATCAACATCAACAGCCACACCGTCTGCTTCTGCTCCATCTGCCGTCTTTACGATGTTCTTGGTTTCTACAACTTCAGTCAGGTTGTTCTGTTCATCCATCTTGCAGATACCACGAGTCACGCCACCGTTATCGGACAGAGTGTTCTTCAGAACGAAACCAGCCATGCAGGACTTGCCGCCATTCACCAGATACTCATGAACAGCCTTGAAGCCTTCCTTGCCATAGTAATCGTCTGCGTTGATGACAATGAACGGAGTTTTAATTACGTCCTTCGCCGCAAGCACAGCCTGGCCGGTTCCCCACGGCTTTGTACGGCCCTCCGGCAGAGCTCCCGGGATGTCGTTGATATCCTGGAAAGCGTAGTCCACAGTTACATCATGAGAAGCGCAAATAGAGGCAATACGGTCTCCGATGACTTCTTTGAACTCCTTCTCGAGATCCTTGCGGATGATAAATACTACATGGTTGAAACCAGCTTCAATCGCATCATGGATTGAGTAGTCCATGATGATATGTCCAGCATCATCCACTGGCTCCAACTGCTTGATTCCTGTTCCAAATCGGCTGCCAATACCAGCAGCCATGATAAGTAATGTTGTATTCATTGTTTTTTCTCCAAGTTTTTTCTATCAAATTTAATGCATACACTCCGAAATTTTATGTACAATATACCCTTCAGTTGCATTTTCCTTATATATAATCTTTCCAGGGTTTCCTATAACAATAGAATGATCTGGCACATCAAAATTTACATAAGAATTTGCTCCAATCAAGACATCATTACCCACACTTATTTTTCCGACAATCGTTGCATTAGGTCCAATCCATACTCCATCTCCAATAGTTGGTGCCCCTTTTCTCTTACCTCGCAACTCAACACCTATTGTTATTCCGTTTCTTAAGCTACAATTCTCTCCGATTTTTGCTTTTGCTGTGATAATAATTGCAGTTCCGTGGCTCAGGTGAAGTCCAGCCCCAACATTTTGGAAAGAAATTTCTGCACATCGTTTGACAGCCATAGAGTGTCTAATAAAGCGGAATAACATCCTGACAAATATGGTCTTTGCGCTTGTGGACATTCTACCAGCATAAATATACCTTATATCTCTATTAGAAACCAGCCGCTTTACCCCCCCCCTGATTCTCCAAGTTTCCCCATAAAATGCATAATAGTCTTTTTTAAAAATCTCATTCATTTTCTGCTCTTTATTCCTTTCCCAATCTTATCTATTATTCCTTCAAATAATTCATCTCTAGTAATAATGAAGTATATACTCACCATTATTACAAAAGCAACGGCTCCAACCATTATTTGCATAATCAAAGACATTGCAGAAACACCTTTAATGACTTCAATTTTTTTGCATATAAAAAGCATCACTATTCCAAAACAGATATATGGAAAAACATCAAAAACATATTTTTTTATAGGAAGTTCTTTTCTTGTCTTTAGCACCTGATAAGTCAATTCACCAAACTGCGCTCCAACCGTTCCAATCACAGCTCCTAATGCTCCATACATAGGTATAAAAAAAGCATTCAGTACGAAATTCAAAACTGATGCTGCAACTGTCGCCGTAACAAAGACTTGATCCATGTCTTTTGGCAAAAGATACTGATTCCTGAGTATATTGGATGCAGCATAAAAAATGATTGCTGGTGAAATCACCATCAAAAGTGTTCCACATTTTTCAAATTCTTTTCCATAATATACAATAGAAAAACTTTTACTAACTCCAGCTATTCCAAATGCGAGCGCAACTGCAATCAGCATAATATATTTCATAGATTTTCCGATATATGATAGTACCTTATCATCGTTTCCCGATGCTCTAAGATTCGACACCCTCGGTAACATTACCGCACCTACAGCACCCGCCGCATTGTTTGCTATTGCTACTATTTTTTCAGTATTTTCATAATATCCAACCTCAGTAGTCGTTGTCATCCACTCAATCATAATTTTATCCATTAGAGTATAAATGCTAACTGCAATTACACTAATCATAAGAACACAATTGGGTTTAAAATGACTTCGAATAATACTCCAATTAGGTCTTTCAAAAGAAACATACTTAAATACAAATGGCCATAAACATAACTGTCCAATTAAAAGACTGAGCGAATTAATCAAAACATATACCCATGCATCGCCACGTCCTTTTACAAAAATAAAGACTGCTATTGTTGTAAGAATTTTTACAACTGCATTTCTCGTGACAATACCCTTAAAATTTTCCATACCATAAAAGAACCAGCTAACTTCAAATACACTAGAAAGCATATATGGTATTTGGCACAAACTAACTAGGCCATAATTGTCTATTCCAGCTGATATAAGATATATTACATATGCTATCAATACAATTGTTGACGACATAAGCTGAAAATAATACAAATTCCAAAATGTAACAGATAGCTTTTCTTTGCTATCTTTATTTTTGGCAATTGTTCTATTTCCATAGTTTGTCATTCCAAGCAATGCAAACAATGTAAAATATTTAACTATTGCTGTTGTAACCGAATATGTTCCAAGTCCTTCTGGGCCTAAAACTCTAGAAACGTATGGTGATGTAATAAACGGAACTATCAAAATTAATATTTGATAGCCCATGTTATAAAATATGTTTTTTTTCACATTGTCCATTCAGCATTCTCCATCATTCTTTTATTGATCGTTCAATAAGTGCAAACATTTGATGTTCAACAAGAAACCTTTTTGCTCTGCTTTTTTTATTCAATTTAGTCATCTGCTTCAAATCAGTATTCAATGTATTTAACATCATACGAAGTTCTATCTTATTACAATCTGTTTTCAACAAATTATAAACTATATAATAGTATCGTTCCATAATGGAATTTTCTATTTCATCCATATAACTTATGGAACCCTCTTCAGTCATCGACTGAATTTTATGATATATTTTAATTGTGTCAATCAAATATTGCTCTTTTGCATTTTTAACAGTTCCGTATGGATTATCGCAATAATTATAAATGCAGCAATCATTTGCAACTCCAATTTTGCAATCATGCTGCACATATGTTAGAAGGAAGAATAGATCTTCACTTGTTCGCATAGTGACAGGAAACTCAATCTTATATGCATCTATTATACTTTTCTTAAATATTTTATTCCATGGAGCGTTATACCTCTGCACGAAAATATCTTTTATAATATCGTTTTCGTTATTCCTGACCACTGGTGAATTTACGCTATAGTTTCTACCTTCCCTCCTATAAAAGCCAAAAATCATTAAATCAAGCTTATCTAACTCCATCTTTTGTATATTCGCGAACATTTTGCAAATATAGTCATTTTCGACATAATCATCCAAATCCACAAAAGCAACATATTGTCCAGCAGCCACTTTCAGTCCAATATTTCTTGAGGAACTAACCCCTGCATTAGGTTTATCATATAATTTGAGTTGGTCATACTGCTCTATATAATCGTGGATAATGCTGATACTATTATCTGTAGAACCATCATTGATTAGTATTACCTCAACTTTATCATTCAGTTGCGTAACGATACTATTTAAACATCTCCGTAATTGTTTTGCTGTATTATATACTGGAATGATAATTGACAAGACTACTTTCGGGTTTTGATAACCTTGGCTGGAACCCCCCCACTACGGTATACGGTGCCACATCTCGTGTTACAAGCGCACCTGCACCTATAACAGCACCACTATGTATCGTAACCCCAGGCATTATCTGCGCGCCATAGCCTACCCATACATCATCTTCAATTGTAATGTCTTTTTCAAATTCCCCCTGCCTTCTTATAAGCTCATTTTTATTTTCATAATAGTGAGATGCCGTCCTAAAATGCACATTGTAAGAGATCAAGCAATCATTTCCAATGTAAATTTTTGAGTTTTCACCAATTGAAAATACACCACCGTTTATATACGTGTTATCTCCTATTTTCATATTCTGCGGATTATTGATTTGAACACCAAGATTAATTCTTGAATTGTCTCCGATATCTACTTTTCTATACCGGAAGTCTTGAATTAGCTTCTTTACTCTCCATCCCATTCCCATAAATCGAATTCTCCTTAAAATCTTCTACTTTTCCAATTCGTGACAATGCTAAAATAAAACACAACAAATAAGTCAACGTGCCTGGGTCTGCAAAAGAATTAGAAGTTGCAGCATACATGAGGAAACATATTAACATTCCATGTACTAATCCACTATACTTAATTCCATTGAACATTCGACACATTTTATTGTTATAAATACTCGCTAACGCAACAAACCATGAAATAAATCCAGCTATTCCATTTTCCATCAATAGAATAATATAAGAAATTTCAGCATTTGCTCCGCCTGTGTACTTTGAAAAAATCGTGCCCGCGTTGTTATATCCCATTCCCATTACTACATTTTGAATTGGAATATCAAAAAAATTCAAAAGTACTTTTACTCTAACCATCATAGAGCTACCTGTCGCATCTCTTGCAAAAATATTATTATAAATTTCTTGCAAGTTTATCCCTGTTGTGATAACCACGCCCATTCCAGCCAAAAAGCAGAACTTCAAAGCCTTTTTATTAGAAATAAGGTAGAACAAAATATATATACTTAGAATAAGCAAAGCACCTCTCGAATTAGTTGCAAATATTGCAAATCCCAAAACTGCAAACTGTGCAATTTTAAACAAGTTCCATTTTTTTTCATTGTTGAATAAATAAACCATACCCATCAGGTAATACATACCATTTGTCAATGGATGTCCTAAAAAAGCTGTACATCTAAATGATACTCCGTATTGTTGCGCTAAATAAGTATTCGGATACCATCCAACAGATTTCATATAATACTCATGAAAAAGCAAGCTTTGTCCAAGAAAGTATTCACAACTTCCAACAGCCGCATTAATTAGCACACAAACATATAATACCTTTACAACCTTAATGGCTTTCTCTTTATCCAAGTACCGAATCATTAATAGAACATATGCCATCGGCAGCAAATAGTTATCGAATACTTTATTTGAAAGCACCCCAAACCCATCAATTACAAAGCGAATTGAAATAGTAAGCCATGTGCATATCACGGCTCTACGCCAAAATTCGCCCAACGATTTAATTTTACCGTATCTTAGCGCAAGCGATAGAATCAAGATGATTAAAACGTCATATCCTACTATACTAAGATTAATCACACCTCCAGTATCATAAGGCACCCCACTTATAATTCCATTTTCTTCTTTTGACACAAATGTCAACAAAATAATACATATTGAAAATATCAATTCATATTTTTTCACAGACATAAAATAGATATTTATTACCAGTAAAGTAGCTAATATTGCGCCCAATTGTATACTTATTGCCATCTTCCTACCATCTCTTTCAAAATATTATTTTCAAGCATCCTTTCTTGTGAAAAAGAGCAACAAAGAATTAATTCTATACAGTTAAGATATCACTGGATTTCATCATCTTGGTACAACTTGATTTTATAGAACTTCTGCAAGTTACTAATTGAAACATCATTCATGTTCTGGCCAACGTTAGTCTTCATAAGTGCCTGTTTTTGTGACGAAACTATCGTGAACCATTCCTTTGAGTTTGGATCAACTTTAACGGCTCTAAATCCATTTTTTAATCCAATTGCTTTTAGCCAAAGATCATCTGCTGTTGGACACAACTCTTTGATCTTCTCAAAATCAAACTCAACATTATCAAAAAATGTCGGAGGGTATAAAACGCCCCCAACACCTATAGGCACTAGAAATGAATCCGGTCCTGTTTCATTCGGAGATAGCCCAATCCATTCAGAATACGGAGCAATTTTCCCCGATTTCAGGACAATTTTGTGTGCTCGATAACAACATACACAATTAGGATATTTAATGTATGTGTTGATTAAATTTAATAGCCAATCCTCTGGGTAAAGCGTATCATCATCTACCGTAATAATTATATCATCTTTAAATTGCTGAGCCGAATAGAAAATTTTCTTGTACGATCTTAGATCATCACAAAATCGAATTTCAAAATTTTCCCCTACCAATCGCTTCAAACTTTCAGGTATTCCACTTCCATTTGGAAACTGTGTATCCGCAAGCCACAATACTATCTTATCCGCTCTAACAGATTGCCTTAACAAACTGTTAATGCACAAGTACACTTTATCAATTCTTGCGGGAAAAGATGTTAATGAAATGATAACTCTATTTTTGCATAAATCATATGCCGAAGATGCCTTCGGCTGAATTTTGCTTGTTTTGCAATATACCGGATATGCACAATTCGCCAGTCTTCCTAATATTCGATTGATACATATCTGGCTTCGGTTAGCTACAGCCCACGGCGTCACCCCTCTATAAAAAAGATTCAGCATAACTTACCTCACTTTACTCTGCACTCTTTTGAGCAATCTCCTAATTTCGAACAATCTATTTTCTATCACATGCGACTTTATTTGACTTGCATCGCTTGTTACATGACATGGTGCCACAAAATAATACTTGTTATAATTAATATTCCTTTCAATCTCAACTGCACGCTTTTGAAAATGCGCACACAAGACCTCTCTGTTCATATCCAGGCCTTTCAATTTCATTTTTCCGTTTTCATATGCAAAATACAGGCCCTTATGTTTTTCCATTCTATTGATTTCAAAGTTTCCCTTATTAACATTTATATCTGCGCTACACACTTCATCAAAAATTGCCACATTATTTTGCAGCATTATTTGCGATATCCCACCGCCACAATGACCAGCCCATTCATCAAAGCAGCAGGACTTTTCACTTTGAAATACATTTTTCCAATCTTGGCAACCGCATACCGGAAGGGTTCTGTACAAAGCATTAACCTCCGAAGAATTTTCGTAAATGCTACAATGTCCTCTTGAAAAAATTCTTTTATATTTTGTTAGTACGTCATCAGTGACAAATTTCCGTATATTGCCCCATATCAGGTCAACATCACAGTGCCCCCAATAGTCATAGCCTACCAAATAGTCAGAAAAGATTTCACCAAAGGCAGGTCTAAAATCACAGAACTTATATGGAGCACTAATCGACAGGGGGAAATCGTAATGCTTTTGAAACAGTTCTTTCATCTGTTCAAAGCTCATATAATGCACTTTTACATTGTCTGGATAATTGTATTCCGTATAATCATCTGTAAAAACAAGAAAATCTACGCTCGGATTTCTTCTACATGACTCCAGCCACAATTGGAAATATGTCGGGAGCTTACCTCCCCCCCAAGGCACAACAAATACTATTGACTTCATTCCTATATTCAACCTTTCTGTTTATTACCCAGTTTCTTATAGCTCTCTACAAACGAATCTGCCAATTTATCCCAAGTATATTGATCAGCAATGGTGTTGTGTGCTGCTTCTTTAACAGCGATCATTTTCTCAGATGTAATCTCGGATACTACATTGGCCCATTCGCTCGCTTTTTTATCCTTAAGAATATAACCATTCCTACCGTTATCAATCAGTGTGCTTGATCCGCCATTATCCGTTGTCAGCACAACAGTTTTGTAATACATAGCTTCTAGAAGTACCATTCCAAAAATCTCATATTCTGTTGGGAGCAGGAAGAAATCTGCCAGATTATAAACGCCAGATAGGTACTTCTGTTCCATCTTCTCCTGATATACGATATTTTCCCGTATACCAAGTTCTGTTGCATACTTCCAGCATTTTTCCGTGTAATCTTTATCTCCCGTACCAATCATATACAAGGTTGCATTAACACCTTTTTTCAGAATTTCAGCAAAAATATCAAATATGAATGTAATGTTCCGTCTCTCCTCAAAGCGACCTATATACAAAAGCTTTACCTTTTCATCTTTGCACATTTTCAAAAACAGCGGCTCATTGCATTCAGTTTTTCCATTTGAAAGCATCTGTGTGTCTATTCCGACACCTATTGCTTTTACATTAGAGGCTTTTATGCCTTTGCTCTCCAGAAATTCCTGAGCAAGCTTGCTTTTTGTTATAAAATGAGTCCCAAGTTTCCGGTATCTATTTAGGAAGAATAAATCAAATACAGTGCACATTAAATTGTATCGTTTATTAAATGTCGCATAATAAGGGCCATGATAAACAATATGTTTCTCTGGATACTTTTTTGCCAGAATCCATGATTGCATTTGATTGTACTCGGCTGTTTGCAACACATCATATTGTGCAAACAATTCATCGCATCCAGTGTAAATCGTGTTTTTCAAGGCCGTTTTACCATGTCTATAGAAAACGGTTACTTTTCCTGCATTATCGACCGGAATATCAACTTCTTTTTCATCCTTGTCAGTCCAAAAAACAATATCACAAACATTACCTTTTCGGACTAAAGCTTTTGCCAGTCCAACCTCTTGGATGTTGTATGTATTTTTTTCCACATCCATATAGCTTGGAAAATTTCTAATAATTAGTATCTTCATAAATCATGTTCCCCTACTGCCTGCATGCCCTCTATAAAATTGCAGAGTTTTCAGTATTTTTTATTGCGTGACGCAACCGCATTTATCACTTAGTAGCTTACTCACTTTACCCTCAAGTAACTTAAAACAGAAAGCAAGTGGAAGATCGATTATTACAAGCACTATCAAATTAGCTACTACATCGTGCATAGAAAAAATAACGGGTTGTAGAAATTTATAAATCAGCCAACTGTGAGTCAGCCACATATAAGTACTATTTTTCCCTAACAGCAGTAATCCTCTTTTCATTATTCCGGTAATCGGGACACAACAAAATGCTGCTATAAAGCAAGGTACTACAATTGGAAGAAAGAACGATTGTGGTATATTACTAAACATAAATGCCCACGCGATAAATCCGAACATTCCAAATTTTGCAACAGCCGGTCTATTAAACACATCCAGTTTCTTGCATATATAGCCGCTGATGAAAATCGGTTGTTTAATCAAAAAAGTATACGGGATCCATTCAAGCGTATTGATTTTTTCTGCTGTCGGAATTAACACTTTCATACCATATCCAGCAATCATCAATACTCCGGAAAGCAACGCTAACCGTTTCAAATTATTCAAGACCTTCGTCTTTTCCAAAACTCGCGCATAGACTTCAAGCAGCACATAAAGTGAAACAAACCACCATTCTCCACAATAGCTAAAGTAAAATCCCGACAGATTCAGTCCCAATTCAGTAATTTTGAAATCCAGTTTTCCAAGGAAAAATGCAAGAGGGAAAAAGAACAGTGCTACCAGCCAGATTTTCTTATACAGTCCACCAATTGTCTTCAGCAAAGACTTTTCCGAGCCTTGCTTGATGGCAAACCCATATCCTGCTATAAAGATAAAAATCGGTACGCATATACTACTCAACGTAAGCAGGAACTGCGTTACCCCCCCCCCATAACTCCGTATAATAATTCCCATTCTGGATGAGATTGTCATGCCCATAGAGATGCAGCCAGAACATAAAGATAATTGCAACACCTTTTAGTTCAAGACTTTTTTCCTTATTAAATCGGTCTTCCATTACTTTCTCCCACCATTAATGCCTATTTTACATTTCATTGTCACTTGTCTCGCGCATTCCGATAAATCTTGCTGGAACACCGCCCCAAATTTCATTGTCGCCAATCGAATTTAACAGAACAGCATTCGCCCCAACTACAGCATTTTTACCTATAACAAGTGTTCCCTTTTTGCATATCAGCTTTGCCCCAGCACATATACACGCTCCTTCTTTAATAAGGAATCCCTTAAACTCTGAAGGAGAATCTTTTTCGGATTTATAAACGTCTGCACGTCCCAACGTGACATTCTGGTAAATTCTCACATTATCTTCAATGACCGTGTTATCATGAATCACCGTTCCGATAGCGTTATGTGGGAAGCTGACATTATTCCCAATAACAACGCATCTCGGAATGTCAACTCCAAGGAGATAGTTTAGTTCTTTCGCTACCCCCCCCCAGAATTGGAGTTTTATACATCTTTACAAGATTTTCTACTTTTAATAACATTTTTGTGTTCTCCAGTTATTTGTTACCAACAATCAATTCTTGCATTTAGAAGTAGCCTTAATAACCTTATTGGGATACAAAAAGAATTCTAAATATTTTGTTTTCTTCAGAACCCACGCAGCTACAATCGGTCCTGCAAAACTGATTCCAAGTCCCAATGCAACATGAGCCGCTACATTCGTAACTCCTATCTTCAGTAGGACAGCTCTTGTCGGTGCCGCAAACAGCGTATGCATCAGAAAGATTGGCATGGTATACTTTGCAAGAAATCCCATAACCTTTCTATTTTTTCCTTCATATGCAGCTACCAAAAAGATTACTGCACTGCAAGCCATAACGCCCAACACAAATGATACTGTCAAGTTCTTAATACCAGTTATATGCACAGCTACGCTTAGCCCCATGAACAGCAAACCAATCACCGCTCCTTGCAATTTCTTCCCTCGTAGCTCCACATTAAATGCACAGATGCTCATTCCCAGCACAAACCAAATCTCATTTGCAAGGACGATTGATATGGCATATATTCCCGTACCCCCCCCCGTTAAAATAAAGGTCTTTGCCAGTGCTGCAATCGCCAAACCCACTACAGCCATTTTGACAGTAGAAAAGGTCGGTGTGACGAGAAAAATAAAGAACAATGCATACAGATACCAATACGGAGAAGTGGGATGTAAAAGCAATGTATCCCCCAACCCACCTATCTGGTCATTCACACTGCCGGAGAATACCGTTTTCAATACCCATGTGGCTGTCGAGAAAGTCACATACGGCACACCAAGTACCAGTGCCTTCTTCGCCACATTCTTTTTCCAGCTTGTGAAGTCACTCACCTTGCTGTACTTTTGATAAAGGTATCCGCTACAGATAAAGAACAGTGGCACATGGAAATAATAGATTGTCGTATTAAACCACTTATACAAGTCGCTCTCAGGCAGAATATTCGCTTTCGTCATACTCTGAAAGAAATGTCCCAACACAACCAATATGCAGGCAACGACTTTTACATCATCGACCCATTTTTCTCTTGTTCTTACCGCTGTTTGTTCACCCATCACTTCTTCTCCATCTGCTGTGCGATATCGGCATCCACGATTTCCTCACCGGATTTATGCTTCAACTGCTCCTTGCTCGCCTCACTCAGACCGTTGTTAATAACACAGTTCATATCGCAAGTGCTGCACTTATCCAGATCCTCTTTGGTGACCTTTCCATCACGGTAGTCACGGCAGATTTTCAGCTCATACATGGAGTACGGATGCTTGGTAAACAGTGCCTTAAACTTATGTACCAGAACCCAAGTAGCAGGCTTCCAGATATACTTGTGCATAGCCGGGGAAACAGAGCCGATCATCCAGCAGTCACGGTCGCAGCAACGAACCTTCTTGCGGACTTCTTCTGCCTGCGGGCTGTTCCACAACTCGTCCCAGCTCTGGGTGTTCAAGTTGCCCATAACTTCCTTATCCTTGGTGCCATTGCAAGGCATGACATCGCCATACGGGTCGATGAAGAACGTATCAAAGCTCATGTCGCAGGGCAGCAGACGCTTCTGGCCGTAGATGTAGTTAATCAGACCGTGGTTGAAGTAAGCGCGGAACCACTTCTTCGGGCTGTTGCTGCGGAGCAGTTCATTGACCAGATTCTCGAAGTTCTTTGCAACCATCGGACGGTCATGGATAATATTTTTTGCCTCAACGAAATAGAAGCTGTTGTGCAGGGAAGCGGTTGCGAACTCCATACCCATCTCGTTGGAAATCTTGTACAGAGGAACGAGGTCAGGAGCGTTTTTGTCCTGAACAGTCATGCCGAAGCCGACATCCTTCATGCCCATCTCACGCAGCTTCTTCAGCGTGCCGTAACCACGCTGGTAGCCGTTCTGCAGGCCACGGATCTCATTGTTGGTCTGCTCCAGACCCTCGATGGAAATACGGATACCGATCTGCGGGAATTCCTTGCACAGATCTACAATGCGGTCTGTGAAGAAACCGTTGGTCGAAATGACGATACGGTCGGACTTCTTGTACAGCTCGCGTACGATATCTTTCAGGTCGGTACGGATAAAAGGCTCACCGCCGGTGATGTTCGTGAAGTACATCTTCGGCAGCTTCTTAATGGTTTCGATGCTGATTTCTTCTTCCGGCTTGGAAGGTGCTTTATAGCGGTTGCACATGGAGCAACGAGCGTTGCAACGGTAAGTGACGATGACCGTACCATTTAACTTCTTTTCTTCAGACATGATTAACTCTCCTATTAACAATCAAAGTTTCAATTTTATTTAAGAACCACTTCGCACATACCGAGAACACAACCGAGCCGCAGATGACCGCAACTGCTGTGAAGATATATGCAAGTAAGCCATTACCAAACAGATGGACAAGATGTAATTTCTCAAGCACACGATAAATTACCATGTGGCACAGGTAAATCTCGAAGCAGATACCTCCGAGGAATTTGGCGACTGGATTGACCAGTACCCCCCCCCCGATTGCATCCGAGGGTATAGACCAAAGCCGCTACACAGAAGAACAGCATTGTGAGTGTCGAACTGCCCAATGCAAAATAAGCAACTGTGGCTACCAGTAAAATCGCACCAGCGATCACCCTATGCTTGGAAGCAAAGTCAGCCAGCTCTTTCCGGTAAAGGAAGATCAAGCCACCTGCGATGAAATATACTGCATCGTAGACGATATTCCCTCTCCCAGCATTAAAATAGTTACTGCAGATAATGTTAAAAATAAATGCAACTACTACCACTCCCCACGCTCTCTTCTTATTTCCAAGTAGGAAGCAGAAAAACGGGAACAGCATATAGAACACAAAAATAACAGCCAATGTCCAGCTCACGCCGATGACAGAAATGTTCGCATTCGGCAAAAGCCCCTGACACAAAGTCAGGTTTGCAAAAACTTCAAACAAAGAATTCTTGCTCGGCGAAATTACAAAATCCAGCGCACAAAGCAATGCGAAGTACGGCCAGATTTTGATGTATCTTTTGCTGTAAAATTCCTCCATACTAATCTTGCGGTCTACAATTTTCTGATAGTAACCGCAGCACATACCGAAACCGCTGACCATCATGAAAAGGAAAACGAGGTTGGTGAATGCAGGAATCAGCTGTTCAAACACAAAGCCTCCCAGTTCATATTCTCCATTTGCGAGAACGTGCATCAAAGCAATGCCAATGATGGCATATGCTTTTAATCCATCGATTCCCTCATATCTTTCTTTCTGCATAGCACATCCCCTTAATCGCGCTGGAAAATATCGCGTGTATATACTTTTTCTTTCACATCATCCAAACACTTGTCATAGCGGTTTGCAATGATGGCGTGGCTCATTTCCTTGAACTTAGCCAGATCGTTGACTACCACAGAGCCAAAGAAAGTTTCGCCATCTTTCAGCGTCGGCTCATAAATCACAACCGCTGCACCTTTGGCCTTGATGCGCTTCATGACACCCTGAATGGAACTCTGACGGAAGTTGTCGGAATTGGACTTCATGGTCAGACGGTAAACGCCGATGGTCACAGATTTTTCCTGCTGCGCATTGTACTCGTTATCCTCGTCATAACCGTAGTAGCCGGCCAGTTTCAGAACGCGGTCGGCAATGAAATCTTTACGGGTTCTGTTGCTCTCGACAATAGCTTCAATCAAGTTTTCCGGCACATCGGCATAGTTTGCCAGAAGCTGCTTCGTGTCTTTCGGCAGGCAGTATCCGCCGTAGCCAAAGGACGGATTGTTGTAATGGCTGCCGATACGAGGATCAAGGCAGACACCGTCAATGATCTGCTGGGTGTTCAGACCCTTGCTTTCTGCATAGGTATCCAGCTCATTGAAATATGCAACGCGCAGAGCCAAATAGGTGTTGGCAAACAGCTTGACTGCCTCAGCCTCAGTGAAGCCCATGAACAGAGTGTAGATGTTCTCCTTAACTGCACCTTCTTGCAGCAAACCAGCAAACTCATGTGCAGCCTCTACCAGACGCGCATCATTCAAATCAGTACCAACAATGATGCGAGAAGGATACAGGTTATCATAAAGAGCCTTTGATTCGCGCAGGAATTCCGGGCTGAAAATAATATTTTTGCTGTTGAACTTTTCTCTCACGCTTGCCGTATAGCCCACAGGAATCGTGGACTTAATAACCATGATGGCGTTCGGATTATACTCCATAACCAGCTTAATCACAGCTTCGACTGCAGATGTATCAAAATGCTGCGTGTGGCTATCATAGTTTGTAGGTGCCGCAATGACAACAAAGTCCGCATCAGAGTATGCAGTCTTTGCATCCAGTGTTGCGGTCAGATTCAAATCTTTTTCTGCAAGGTATTTTTCGATATAATCATCCTGAATCGGAGATTTCCGATTGTTGATTAGTTCCACTTTCTCCGGAATGATATCCACAGCTATCACTTGATGATGCTGCGAAAGCAGTGTGGCAATTGACAAACCTACATAGCCGGTTCCGGCCACGGCAATTTTATAGTTTTTCATTTTCTTTTTATCCTCCATCACAACCCGTTGTGAATCAGCAATTTATTGATACACTCTCATAATTTTCTCGTAATACTCATCGATAGTATCGAAGCTGATGCCCTTGCAATTCCTGCTATACTCATCGCACAGCTTCTTATTGCCCCAGAGCTTCTGGATCTTGCTCTTCAGCTCTTCCGCATTACCACTCTTAAACAGCTCACCGTTCTTGCCGACCTGGATCAGTTCCGGGATACCACCGATATCAGCCCCCAACACCGGTGTTCCGTACATCTGGGATTCCATCACGGAGAACGGGCAGTTCTCGTACCACTCAGACGGGTAGATGGAGAACCGTGCCTCACGGATCAGCTTTTCCAGTGCCTCGCCTTTCTGGAAGCCGACGTTCTGGATGTTGCTTACACCATTCACCTTATCCTCCAGCGGGCCAGTGCCGGCGAAGATAAACTGCACATCCGGCAGTTCCTTACAGACCTTGATGAGTGTGCCGATGCCCTTCTCCTCAGAGAAGCGTCCGAAGTAGAGGACGTAATCCTTCTTCGGAGTCTCTTTCCACTCCACCTTATCGATGAAGTTATGCATCGCCACGGTCTTCGTAGCGAACAGCGGATTGCTGTCCATCTTACTCTTCATGAACTCAGAGCAGCAGATCATGGTGTCAATGTACTTGTAAGTCCCTTTCCACTTCCAGAACTCGGCCTCCATCATGCCGATGGCAGACTTCGCCGTGGAGCCGTGGATGCACTTGCCTTTCATGCAGTTCACGAAATGGCCGCCGAGGCACTTCTCACAGTTCTGGTGGGTGTTCGGATTGTTCAGCATGTGGTTCGGGCAGACCAGCTGGTAGTCATGTGCCGTGAAGATGATCTTACAATCCTTTCCAGTCTCCTTACGCCACTTCACGATTTCCAGGATGATGGAAGGTGTCAGCTGGTAGTTAAAGTTGTTCAGGTGACAGACATCCGGCTTGAAGTCGTCCAGAACTTTTCTCAGCTGCACTCTTGCTTCCTTGCTGTAGATAGTTTTGATCGGGTAGGTCAGCTTCGACAGCTTGCTTCCGCCGTGGAAATCCATATCGGATGTATAAGCATTGACCCGGTTGCCCACGCAGCGACCTTCGTGCTCCATTCCGAAGTACTGAACCTCGTGTCCGTGCTGCTCCAGTGCCTCACCCAATTTGAATATATACGTCTCACTTCCGCCGTTTCGGTGCAGAAATTTATTCAAAATCAGCGTCCTCACGTTGTATTTCTCCTTATTCTATGTTCTATTTCACTACCTCTGTTTAAATGAAGCACTTCCAATGTGTTGTTCATAAACCAGAGTGCTCCATACAAACGCAGGTAGTGATACTGAAGTTCTTATGATAAATTCATCTGCTATTGCTGAACCCAGGTAGCGAGATAAAAACCGCTCTCGTAGCTCTACCCATCTCTCAAAAAGTGCCGTAAATACGCCATTTTTCCGATGTTTTCATTATGTACATCTCACTGCCTGCGTTCGGTTAGATGAGATTATTTATAAAAAGAACTCTCATATTCTCAACCATCATCTGTCACTTTCTCATTCTTTTATACAACTGCATTGTTTCCTCCACAACATCATCCCAGTTGTATTTCTTACAGATAAAATCAGCCGCCTGCTGTTTTAATTTCATCACCATTCTCGGATAATCACAGGCACTCTGCAATTTATCCCTAAGATCGTTTATATCTGCCTTTTTAAAAATCAAAGCCTTATCTTCGACGACCTCTGTACACTCCGGAATATCTGAGACCACACAACAGTTTCCATAGCTCATCGCTTCCAAAAGACTCAGTGGCATTCCCTCCAAGTCTGAAGGAAGTGTATAAATGTAAGCATTACTGTATAACTCATCTAGCAATTGTCCTTGAACAAATCCTGTAAAAATGATTCTGTCATCTGCTTTTGCCAGTTCCTGCAACTCCTTCATAAATGAATTTGTATCGCTGGAACCTCCGGCTATTACCAATTTTTTATCAGTTTTTACCTGCTTAAATGCCTCAACTAGATATCGAATACCTTTCTCTGGTACCAGCCTTCCCAGAAACAAAATATAAGAATCTTTGCTTATCCCGAACTCTTTAGAAATCATCTCGGCTTTCCGAAGTTTTGGTCTATTCACACCATTCGGAATAAAACATGTTTCTCGACCATATATTTTTTGGAAATAGTCTTGGACTCCTTTACTCAAAACAATAATTTCATCCGCATATTTCACAGCATTTTTTTCACCTTGATGGATAAATTTTGATCCAAAACCAGATTTCCATTTTTCACGTTGCCAGTCAATGCCATGAATCGTAACGACTACTCTTTTCCCAAACATTTTCGGCAGCCATGAAAAAAAAGCTGGTCCTTCTGCATGGATATGTACCACATTATATTTTCCAAACGCACTATAAAGTGCAGCAAAAGCAGAAGAAGATACTGCGGCCAACCCCTTTTTTTCAATAGTAGGAACAGACTTCTGGCGAATTCCTTCATATTCAGTTTTATCATCATACTCAGCGCCACTCACATGATGACCCGCTCTGTTATAGCAGGTCACCTGACATCCAGCCTGTACCATTCTAGTGCAAAGTTCTTTTACAACAATCTCAATCCCGCCTTCTCTAGACAGACGCTTTTGCCCAAACATCGCCACTCTAAATTTCTCTTCCATTGTCTCCTCTTCTACTAACTATTCTCCATTTCCGGTCTTTCACTCACATCGACCCTTCATGTCTCAAAACCGAAGCCACCGTCTTAATCAAAATCTTAATATCCAATCCAAAGTTCCAATTCGCAATATACTTCATATCCAGTTTCACAACTTCCTCAAAATCCGTAATATCGCTTCTCCCACTCACCTGCCACATACCAGTAATCCCCGGTTTTATTGCAAGACGTGCTCGATGATGCAATTCATATTTCTCCCATTCATCCAGTGTCGGTGGTCTTGTGCCTACCAGCGACATGTCTCCTTTTAGTACATTAAAGAATTGTGGAAATTCATCCAGGCTTGTTTTTCTAATAAAATTACCAATACCAGTCTTTTTTTCTCCATTTGGCAAGATTTTATTTCCTATTACACGCGGATCGAATTCCAGTTTAAACATCATACCGTCTTCGACTCTGTTGTCTTTCATCAGCTCTTTTTTTCGCTCCTCGGCATCCATGTACATACTGCGGAATTTATACATCTTAAACTTCTTGCCGTTCTTTCCCACTCGAATCTGTGAGAAGAAAATCGGACCTGGCGACTGAATATAGATTGCAGGTGCCACAAATATGAAAATTATTCCTGTCAAAATACATCCTGCCAATCCACCTATAATATCCAGGCTTCTCTTCATAAATGCCTGCTTCACAGTTGCATAGTTTATGCTGGTTGTCAATACTGTATAATCGCCCAGCTTCTCTACCAACTGCTTCTTTCCTATCGCATCTGCCATCTTTGCCAGATTTAAATGCACCGTCACACCTGTTTCTAACAGCTGATCTGCTAGCTTCTGTGGATAAGGGTATTTTTCAGAAATCACAAGAAAAACTTCATCAATCCATTCTCTGCAGACATAATTTGCCGCCTCTTCTTCATTTGCCAGAACAGGAATTCCTTCTATCTTTTGTCCTTTCATATCTTTGTCCACAAGCACAATTCCAACCAAATTAAATCGCTGGTAATTATGCTCCTGCATGCTGCGCACCACTTCAGCAGCAATATCACTGCTTGTAATAATCAGAAGTGAACGGTCGCCTCCATTTTCCATTCTTTTCTGCAAATGTTTCTTCCACAAAATCCTTGTCACATATGCAAATATTATATAGAACACAGCTGTAAAATACAAAACTGATCTGGAAAAAGAGGTTCCCTCTTGAATTGTAAATAAATATAAAACTGCCAGAAGCATTACCAGAATCACGTGTTTAACCGTCGCAGCCAGTTCCTGATAGTATCCCCGTCTCAATACGCCTTTTAAAGTCTCAAACAGAAATACCACAAAAAAATCGATAAATGTCAACATAAATGCCATATTTCTGTATAATAAATTCTTGTACGGATTTCCTATCCCATGACGACAAACATATGATAAAACGAATGCCAGATGCAGGCTGATTAAATCAATTAATATAAAATCAAAATGCTTCAGCCAACCTTTAGAACTTTTTCTATACATATTTTTCTTTTTCTTCTCTCCCTATTTTCATAAATCTATGTTTTCGCTATAGGTTATTCTACATAGTTCTACATAATTTGTCAATATTTTCTGTTTAAAACATTTCGTATTACTGAAAGCAAAGCATACAATAACTTTTTTCAGAGCATAAAAACAGCCGCCATTTCTGGCGGCTGCATTTTATTTCTAAATTACCGAATAATTATTCAGCATCTGCAACAACTGTGAAGAAAGCACCATCATCTAATGCAACTTCAAGAGTTTTGTTCTCTTTGTCAACGCTGATCGGATCAACGATCTGCCATTTCTTTGCATCTTCTTTGCTGTAAGCTACAAGCTGAATGTTCTCCATAGTATCTGTGATACTTGGAACAGAGATCTCAACTTCATATTTACCATCAGCATTCTTCTCTGCTTTGTCTGCATCAAGTACTTTGAATTCATCAAAACCTGTAACGAATTCTTTTCCGTCAAGTTTCTGAATGAGTTCATCGATAGCTGCTTTAACTTCTTCGTCTGTTGTCTCTTCTGAAAGAGTTTTCAGAACGTCAACGAAAGCAGCAACTTCCATTTTACCTTCGTTAACCTGTTTGAAAGCGTCAGCTACTGCCGGCAGTTCTGCCTGCAGATCAGCAAATCCTTCTGTTTCTTCGATCTTCTGAACAACTTCATAGATTGCAGACTGTTCAGCAGATACTGTAATTGCGCTTGTGCGGCTTCCTGCTGCACTGACACCTACAGTAGCACATCCTACTCCAAGGGCAGTTGCTAAAGCAAGTGTCATGAATTTCTTTGCAATTTTCATAATGCACCTCTCCTTTTGGATTATTTTTATATTGATAATCGTACAGGAAGTCTGTACGAATTATCTCTGAGTAACAATAACAGTACTAATGACTATTTATCACCATACAGTTTATTCCAAACCGGCTGTCTTCTAACCGGTTTATTGAATTTTCTCATAAAACATGGAAATAATCAAGTCCGACAGAGCATCTTTATCTACTTGATACTCATCAAAGTTCTTACCTTGCTTTCCCTCACCTGGTACAGTCTCTGTATCAGTGATGCCGTTTCCGGATGCTGTAAGCAACTTCGCAAATACATCATTTCCCATGTTTGTGACTGTATAGCTCTTAATACTGTCATAGAGGTCTGCCACAAATCCGGCATCCTCTCCTGCCTTCTCCTGCGCTTTCTGAATTAATGCCTGGAGATAGGTTTTCTGTCTCTCCTGACGGACCAGAGCACTCTGGGTTTTGTCAGTGTCTCGATATCGTACAAACTTTTCTGCGTTTTCACCTGTAATATTAACAACAGCACCCTCTTTAAATTCCGGATATGTATCTTCAAGGCTGTTGTCAGGCACTGTGATCTGAACTCCACCTACAAAGTCCGTAATCACCGGAATACCATCCATATTCATGGAGCAATATCCCTGAATCGGCAGTCCGTCCAGCAGATTGGATACTGCTGTCTTCATCAGTTCACAGCTTTTTTGCTTGCCATCACCAAATGCGTACTGTATATTGATGTGGTCTGTTGACTCTCCGAGACTTTTACCGGATGGATTGAAAACTTCAATCTCCGTCATAGAATCTCTTGGAATAAAGAGCACCTTAATTTCTTCTGTTGCCCTGTCCATGGAAACCACAAAAATCGCATCTGCCTGACCGGCATCTTCCTGTGTCTGATAGGTATCTACCGGATTTCTTGTATCAATTCCTAGAAATAAGTAGTTGCTGAGATGATCGTTATATTTATATGTCCCGCCCTTATATTCCACCGTGTCACTGCCTGATGTCTGGCTCGTTCGACTCTGGTCATCACTGTTCTTGCCGCTTGTCTTTTGGGATGCTGCTTTTGTCTGCATCATAAAATAATACCCGCCGCCCAAAACTGTAAGAACTATGATCAGGATAATTATCAGAATCATATAAATCTTTCGTTGTCTCGCAGCTTCTTTTGCTGTTTTTTTCATTTTCATTCCTTCAATCGTTTATTCAGCTCTGGCTGATATAGCCAAGCTCCTGCAATTTCTGGAACACTGCCTCTGCCATAGCCTGCTGTGCTTCATGAGTAGCAGACAGCTGCTGTGTCACATTTGCAAGACTGATATAATGTTCGCCCCACTTCTCGCTGAGCACCTGATCAAGTGCTTCAGAAGTCACGCTTCCATCCATAGGGTGTGTTCCCACAACAATGAACTGGTCTTTGTTCTGGAATGTATTTAAAATCTGTTCCTGCTGCTCAGCAAGCTCTGCAGGATCATGATTCCATCCGCCATAGTATCCCATGAAGATGACAGGTACACAGTCCATATCATTTCTGGTAGTCTGTTCTTCTGTAAGATCACGGATTCCTGTCTCTGTTACATTCAGCTGCGCACCATTTGCAGTCTGCTGATGTTTCGCAATATATCCCTGAAGAGTCTCATCACTTACACCGGCCATCTTCATCATGGAAAGTGTACCGCCGCCCTGAAGGGTCTTGTTGATCACTGTCAGGTTATATCCGTTGTCTGTCAGAAGTTTCTGAAGTACTGCCATGTAGGAATAGGTGTTGGATTCCTCACCATTGATCAGATCATCTCCCCAGCATACGACACCGGAAATTGTTCTCGGTGCTTCTGCTTCAGTAGTATCTTCTGCCTGTGCAGTCTCCTCTGCATCCTCTTCCCCGGCTGTGTCTTCTTTCTTCTTGCTCTTCTTTGTCTCACTGTTATCGGCATCTTCTGTATTCTCATCTTCGGAGGATGCCTTCTCTAACTGTGCAGCGTGTTCCTTTACTGCTTCATAATCTTCGATTCCGCTCTGCTGGTTACCTGCAAGTTCTGTCAGACGTTTGGCTTCTTCCTGCTCTGTATTATAGCTCATCACAAGAATTGTACCGAGAACCCCCACCAGGATAATACAGATAAAACCCAGCAAAATATTTGTCTTTTTCCCTTTTCTCTTCTTATTTCTGCTCACTTTTCCCAATTTTCCTTTACTGTTAATTATGGTTATGATATCACATCTAAACGATTATCAGACAGCGATATTATTTCTGGGACTCATCATCGCTTCTGCGATAGTATTCACCATAATGTTTGTAGTAAGAAGAGTAATATTTGTCGCCACTGGTGTCTATCTTATTCATAACAGCTCCCAGAACACGGCATCCGCTTCTCTCAAGCTGTGCAAATGCCTTCTGTGCATCTCTGTATCTGACGCTGCCTGGCTGGATCAGGAAGATCGCTCCATCACAGCATCTGCCGATTACCGCAGCATCGATTACAGTTCCGATCGGCGGTGTGTCAATCAGTATGTAATTGTAATATTCCCTGACTTCTTTCAGAAAAACCTTGAAAATGTTCTCGCTGAGAAGTCCTGAAGGGTTTGGTGCAGCCGGACCTCCGAATATAATGTCCATATTCTGGAAATTCGTCTCATAGATAATATCCTGCAGTCCTACCTGCCCACTGAGAAGCTGGGAAAGTCCTTTGACCTCTTCTTCTACTCCCAGTCGTCCTGCATAAGCAGTCTTTCTGATATCCGCATCCAGAAGAAGAACTTTCTTACCGATGCTTCCAAGCTCCTGTGCAAGGCTGAGTACTACATCACTCTTACCTTCATTTGGAAAGCAGCTTGTAACCAGAATTGTCTTTATGCTCTGACCGGACAGCTGGATATTTGTACGCAGCGTTTTAATCGCCTCGCTGTAGAAATAGTCCGGTTTTCTTTTATCTGTTAAATTGAGTTTCTTCATTGCTCAGATTCCTCCATTACTCTAGCGACGCTTCTTGTTCTTCTTATTGCTCTTTGGTTTCTTGTTCTTCATGTTTACGTAGTCTTTTCTGTCAGGAACCTTGGCAAGTACAGAAACACCGAGATATTTCTCAATATCTTCTTCTGTCTTGATAGTATCATCCATTACAGCGTATACAACTACGATTGCCGCACATGCAAGAAATCCGAGTAAGAAGCCAATTGCTGAGTTCTTCATTACACTTGGAGAGGTTCTCTCTGTAGCAATCTTACCAACTTCGATGATCTTAGGCGGAATAACTTCCATCTTGTCTCCGATATAGGATGAGGAAACATTCGCAATCTCATCTACGATCTTCTTAGCCATTGTAGAATCCGGATTATCAACAGTAATCTCAAGGATACGGGTATCTGTCGGATTATTAATCGTTACATTCTCTTTCAGATTCTCCGCTGTCATATCCAGGTTCAGATTTGTAACTACCTGTTCCAGTACAGGGGTACTTGTGATCAGTACTGTGTAATCACTTGTCAGACTGGCACCTAACTGCAGATCTGCCAGAGATGTCAGCGTAGTTTCCTTTGAGAGAACAAGCATACTGGATGTTGAACTGTAGATTGGTGTCATCAGGAACTGTGTACATGCAGCTCCGATACAGCCACCTATAAGAGCAACCATCAGTACCAGCAGAATTTTCTTTCTGAGTGCATGAAATATTTCCAGTAAATCAATTTCAACTTCATCGTCATTGACATCAAGTGCCTGCACCCTGCTGCTCTCAAATTTGCTGTTCAAATTGTCTAACATCTGATATTTTCCTTTTCCCTTTTTCATTGTAGTTTTTGTAATTATCCGGCTGATTTATTTTACAGCAGACAGTTACAGTTTTACATAAACCGTATACATTTTACCGTAGTACGTATAAAAAGTCAATTGCGAGTGACATTATTCTTTGAAATTCATTAAAATTCTTTAAAATCTGACCACAAAGTTAACTCGGTCAAAATCCATTAAATTTTCTGATCTATGATTTTCTGCGGATTTCGAATGAAAAGCTGTTTCGCATAGTCTGTGCCCATTTTCTTTATTACATAGCTATAGGCTTCCCCGATTCTGGAAATTCTTTTACTGCTGTCATGGCAGTCAGAACCTACAAAATGAACCAGGTCATTCTTCATCAGCTTCTGACAGTAGCGTTTTGTAAAAAAGCCGTCTTTTCCCACAATGCTGTCTGCATTGATCTGCATATAAGCTCCCATCTCTGTCAGTTCTTCTACAAAGTCCAGATCTGTGCGTGTCGCTTCGTATCGTTCAATATGTGCAACAATGGGTCTGTACCCGCCGGAAAGCATTGCAGACAGGCGTTCTCTGATATAGGATGCCTCTGAATTGTGAGAGAATTCTACCAGCACATACCTGGAACCAGCCATGGTAGAAACTTTTTTCTCACGAAGCATAGGAAGCATCTCCATATTTGCATGAAATTCACATCCGAGGTAAAGATGCAGATCTTTACTGATATCTGCTGCCGCCTCTTCTGCCAGACGGAATTGTCTCTGTACTTTTTCCAGAGGTGTCTCAAACATCCGGAAACGGAAATGAGGCGTCAGAATAATGTTTCTCACTCCCTGCTTATATTCCATCTCCAATAATTTTCTTGTTTCTTCAATATCCTCAGCTCCGTCATCCACTCCTGGCGCAATGTGGCAATGTATATCGAATATTCCTTCTTCGAGCATTCTTGTTATCCCTTCTGTCAACAAAACTGCCGGATATTCAGCAAGCAGCTTTCCATCCGGCAGTCTCTGTTATTCAACACAACTATTTTTGTTGTCTGTTATTATTCTTCTGTAGCTTCCTCAGCCGGTGCTTCAAGAGCTTTCATGCTCAGGCTGATCTTCTTGTCTTCGCCGTTGAAGTCAACAACTTTAGCTTCGATCTCCTGTCCGATTGACAGTACGTCTGCAGGTTTTGCAACGTGCTCTCTGGAAATCTGAGATACGTGAAGAAGTGCATCTACACCTGGTGCAAGTTCTACGAATGCGCCGAAGTCTGTCATACGTGCAACTTTACCTTTTACTACGTTTCCTACAGCGAAGTCCTCAGCTGCTGTGAGCCATGGATTTGCTTCCGGGAATTTGAGGGAAAGTGCGATCTTGTCTCCGTTAATCTCTTTGATAAGAACTTTAAGTGTTTCGCCAACTGTGAATACTTTCTTCGGGTTCTCTACTCTGCCCCAGGACATTTCGGAGATGTGAAGAAGTCCGTCAGCTCCGCCGAGATCGATGAATGCACCGAAATCTGTAACGTTCTTAACAGTTCCTTCAACTGTATCACCTACTTGGATTTTCTCCATTAATTCTTTCTGTTTCTCTGCTTTCTCAGCAAGAAGAAGCTGCTTACGGTTACCGATGATGCGGCGTCTTCTCGGGTTGAATTCTGTGATTACGAATTCGATCTCCTGATCTGCATATTTGGAAAGGTCTTTCTCATATGTGTCGGATACGAGGCTTGCAGGAATGAATACTCTTGCTTCGTCTACGTTTACACAAAGTCCGCCATCGAGTACCTGAGTTACAGGAGCTTTTAATACTTCCTGATTCTCAAATGCTTCTTCAAGACGTTTGTTGCCTTTCTCTGCTGCCAGTCTCTTATAAGTAAGAGTTACCTGACCTTCTCCATCGTTTACTTTGAGAACTTTTGCTTCCATTGTGTCGCCAACGTGAACAGCATCAGTGAGTACAAGGCTTGCATCGTTAGAGTATTCGTTCTTTGTGATAATACCGTCTGCTTTATAACCGATATTCAGAATAATCTCATCTTCTTTTACATCGATGACAGTACCCTGTACAATCTCTCCATTTCTGATAGTTTTTACGGAATCTTCCAGCATCTGTTCAAAACTTAATTCTGACATGTTCTTGAACCTCCTCAATAATTTTGTTTGGGGTGGAAGCCCCTGCTGTAATACCTACATAACTACTGCATTGGAACATTTCAGAATCCAAGTCTACAGGTGTTTGTATATAGTAAGTATTTCCACATTCCTTTTTGCATATTTCAAACAGCTTTTGAGTATTGGAACTGTGCCGGCCGCCTACGACCAGCATAGTGTCTACCTCTCCGGCTATGTTTTTTGCTTCTCTCTGCCGTTCTTCGGTAGCATTACAAATAGTGTTTAAAATATTAAGAATATTTAAAACATTATTATCATACCTCTTTTTGCGGAGAATTTCAACTAAATCTTTAAATTTGTTGTAATTAAATGTCGTCTGGGACACAATACTTATTTTTTTCCCTTTCGGAGGCACAAATGCATCGGCTTCTTCCTGGTTTTTGATGACTGTGTACGGTCCCTGACACCATCCGCAGATTCCCTGTACTTCCGGATGGTCTTTGTCACCGATGATGACTACGTGGTTTCCGGCGAGACTTTCGCGCTCTACGATCCTGTGGATTTTCAGGACGAATGGACAGGTGACGTCTACGTATGAGATGCCTTTTTGTTTCAGTTTATCGTAGATTGACTTTCCTACGCCGTGGGAGCGGATCACTACGATGCCGTTCTGCTGATTGTTGTCCGGGGTGTCTAGGTCTGCTTCTGTGATGACCTTAACGCCTCTGGATTCCAGGTCTGCTACTACTTCTTCGTTGTGGATAATCGGCCCCAGGGTGAAGATTGGTTTCTGTTCGGTGTCGATGAGTTCGTAGACTTTGTCCACGGCTCTCTTAACTCCGAAGCAGAAGCCGGCTGTTTCGGCTACTTTTACTTTCATTATTTCTGCACTTTCTCCTTATAAACATCAAGGATTGCATTTACAACGTCGTCAATTCCCATCTCTGAAGAATCTACAAGCACCGCATCGTCTGCCTGTCTGAGAGGAGAAACTTCGCGGTTCATGTCGCGTTCGTCGCGCTCAATGATGTCCTTACGAATCTGGTCAAGGTCGAATGGTTCGCCTTTCTGCTCATACTCAAGGGCTCTTCTTCTGGCTCTGGTGTCAGCACTTGCTGTGAGATAGATTTTTACTTCAGCGTTCGGAAGGATCGTTGTGCCGATATCTCTTCCGTCCATAACGACGTCGTTCTTCTCTGCCAGAGTTCTCTGGAGTCTGAGAAGGTGGGCTCTTACGTTTGCGTTTGCAGAGCTCTTGGATGCCATATTTCCTACCTGCTCTGTGCGCAGCATGGAGTTGACGTTCTCGCCGTTTAAGATTACGATCTGTTCTCCGTTTTTGTATTCGATGGAGATATCTGCACCGGAACACTCTGCTTCGATTGCTTTCTGATCGTCTCCGTTTACTCCTTTGTTCAGAAGATATAAGGCCATTGCTCTGTACATGGCTCCTGTATCTACGTAGATAAATGATAATTCTTTCGCCACTTTTTTGGCGATGGTGCTCTTTCCTGCTCCTGCAGGTCCGTCGATGGCAATATTACATCCCATTTTCGCGGTTCCTCCTGTTTCTATTAATTACAGCAGTATTCTCTGCCTTTTAACTTTTAAGTTTTTAACCAATCACTGTATCGCCTGAGCAGCTAAATATGCGGTAGACCATGCGATCTGAAGGTTGTATCCGCCTGTCACTGCATCCAGATCCAGTACTTCGCCTGCGAAGTAGAGTCCTGAGATTTTCTTTGATTCCATTGTTCCCGGGTTTATTTCTTTTACGGAAACGCCGCCTTTGGTGATGATGGCTTCTTTGAATTCTCCCATGCCTGTGATAGTGAACGGGAAGGCTTTTACAAGATCAACGAAATGCTGACGTTCTTCTCTGGAGATATCATGGATTTTCTTCTCTGCCGGGATTCCGCCAAGTTCCAGCATTACCGGTGTCAGGGATGACGGGAAAAGTACTCCGATCACGTTCTTGAACTGTTTGTTCTGTCCTGTCTCGAATTCGCGCAGGATTCTGGCATCTAACTGTTCTTTGGTAAGAGCCGGTTTCAGGTCCAGGTATGCACAGAGTTCTCCGTTCTCTGCTTTCGCCAGTTTCGCTCCGATGTGGGCACTGGCAGAGAGAATCATCGGGCCTGTCACACCGAAATGGGTGAACATCATCTCGCCGAAATCTTCGTAGAGAACTTTCTTGCCGTTCTTTATGGTAAGTCCCGTATTCTTGAGGGAAAGTCCCTGGAGTTTCGGGATGTAGTCTTCTTTTGTCTTTAATGGGACTAAGGATGGGCTGATATCTGTGACTTTCAAGCCCAGTTCTCTTGCAAAACGGTATCCGTCCCCGGTGGAGCCTGTACTCTGGTAGGAGAAGCCGCCGGTGGCTACAATAACTGCATCACCCTCCATAAAGGTGCCATCCTCAAGAATGACTCCTGCGACCTTCTCCGCTTCCGGTTTCTTAACGATCTCTTTTACTGTAGTGTGCAGATGAACCTTCGCTCCTGCTTTCTTCAGTTCACGCTCCAGTGCGCGGATGATGTCTGAGGAATGATCAGACTGTGGAAATACTCTGTTTCCCCTCTCTACTTTCAGAGGTACGCCTGCTTCCTCGAAAAAATTCATGACGTCCTGTGGACCGAATGAATAAAATCCGCTGTAGAGAAATTTCGGGTTGCTCATGACTGCTGGGAAGAGTTCCTCTGTGTCGCAGGCGTTTGCTACGTTGCAGCGGCCTTTTCCGGTGATAAATACTTTCTTGCCGAGTTTTTCGTTTTTTTCTAATATATGAACTTCATGATGGTTGCGGGCTGCGAATACTCCCGCCATCATTCCGGCAGCGCCGCCGCCGATGATCAGTACTTTGCTCATGGAATGTTCCTTCCTGTGTTTTTTGCGTTTATCCATACCCTGCGGACTGCTCCACTACGAAGAAGCTCCTGTCTTGTGGGTATTACATCTTTTTTATAATAACGCAAAGGAGCCTGCTTGCGCAAGCTCCTTTTTTCTTTTGTTACATATTTAATTAAACAGGATATGCTCCGTTCTTTTTGTCAGCTGCTTTCTCGTCAACTTTTGTTTTCTGAGCCTGACGATACTTGAAGAAGTCCATAGCTACCTGTGGGAACAGTGCGTATGTTAATACATCCTCATCCTGTTCTTTGTACTGGGCCATTTCACTCTCAAGTTTCTCAAGTTCGTTGTCAAGAAGGTCTGCCGGACGGCATGTGATCGGTTTCTCATCGCCGATGCACTTCTTCTGTACTTCCGGATTAAACGGTTTTACAGTTGCGCCGTATTTTCCTAACAGGATATCTTTTGTTTCTTTTGTAACCATTTTGTATCTCTCGCCCATCAGTACGTTGAATACAGCCTGTGTACCAACAATCTGGGAAGACGGAGTAACAAGTGGCGGTTCACCGAGGTCTTTACGTACACGCGGAACTTCCTCAAGAACATCGTAGAATTTGTCTTCTGCGTGCTGTTCTTTTAACTGGGAAGTCAGGTTGGAGAGCATACCGCCCGGTACCTGGTACAGTAAAGTCTTGATGTTAACACCAAGGTTCTTCGGATTAAGAAGTCCGCTGTCAAGAGCTTCGTCACGGATCGGACGGAAGTAGTCAGCGATCTCGGAGAGAAGTTTCTGGTCAAATCCTGTGTCGTATGGTGTATCCTTGAATGTCTCAACCATAACCTCTGTTGCAGGCTGGGATGTTCCCAGTGCGAATGGAGACATTGCTGTATCGATGATATCTACACCTGCTTCTACTGCTTTTAAGTAAGTCATGGAAGCTACACCGGATGTGTAATGTGTATGAAGGTCGATCGGGATGCTAACTGTTTCTTTTAATGCTGTAACAAGCTCTGTAGCTTTATTTGGAAGGAGAAGACCTGCCATATCTTTGATACAGATGGAATTAGCGCCCATATCTTCGATACGTTTTGCAATGTCTGTCCAGTATTCCAGTGTGTAAGCATCTCCTAATGTGTAGGAAAGAGCTACCTGTGCATGAGCCTTCTCTTTGTTTGCAGCGCTTACAGCTGTCTGAAGGTTACGAAGGTCATTGAGGCAGTCAAAAATACGTATGATGTCGATTCCGTTTGCAGCAGATTTCTGTACGAAGTATTCTACAACGTCATCTGCATATGGACGGTATCCAAGGATGTTCTGTCCACGGAAGAGCATCTGAAGTTTTGTGTTCTTAAAGCCGTCACGTAATTTACGAAGTCTTTCCCATGGATCTTCGTGAAGGAAACGAAGGGATGCATCGAATGTTGCACCACCCCAGCACTCTACTGCGTGATAGCCGACTTTGTCAAGTTTATCTACGATCGGAAGCATCTGTTCTGTGGTCATACGTGTTGCGATCTGAGACTGATGAGCATCACGGAGAATGGTTTCCACAATTTTAACAGGTTTTTTCTCTAATTCTGCCATTATTAAATCTCCTTTATAGTTTGTTTAATCGGATATTCGCAATCCGCTTCGCTACTTGCTCATAACCAAATAGCTGCTCCGCAGCTTATCAGAAGGAGTTGCACTCCTCCTGATACAAGCAAGATAGCTTGCTTGATTTGGTTATACTCCAAAAATAGCCATGAATGTTCCGGCTGCTACGGCTGTACCGATAACACCGGCAACGTTCGGACCCATTGCGTGCATCAGAAGGAAGTTTGTAGGGTCTGCCTCTGCGCCGACTTTCTGGGATACACGGGCTGCCATAGGTACTGCGGATACACCTGCAGAACCGATCAGCGGGTTGATCTTTCCATGAGTCAGTTTGCAGAGCAGTTTACCAAGCATACATCCGCCGAATGTACCGATTGCGAATGCAACAAGACCTAAAACTACGATCTTCAGAGTATCTGCGTTTAAGAATGCTTCTGCACTTGTGGAAGCACCTACGGATGTACCAAGAAGGATAACTACGATATACATCAGGGCATTGGAAGCTGTTTCTGTCAGCTGTTTTACAACGCCGCACTCTCTGAACAGGTTACCAAGCATGAGCATACCAACCAGCGGAGCTGTTGTAGGCAGGATCAGGCAGACAACGATTGTGATAACGATCGGGAAAAGAATCTTCTCCAGTTTGGAAACCGGACGAAGCTGATCCATTTTGATCTTACGTTCTTTCTCTGTTGTGCAGAGTTTCATAATAGGCGGCTGGATGATCGGAACCAGTGACATATAGGAATATGCTGCCACTGCGATCGGTCCCATCAATGCAGACTGTCCAAGTTTACCTGCAAGGAAAATAGAAGTCGGGCCGTCAGCACCACCGATGATGGAGATAGCTGCTGCTGCTTTTCCGTTGAATCCAAGGAAGATTGCAAGGAAGTAAGCTGCATAGATACCAAGCTGTGCCGCAGCACCCATCAGGAAGCTGATCGGGTTTGCGATAAGCGGACCGAAGTCTGTCATGGCACCTACACCCATGAAGATCAGGGATGGTAAGATACTCCACTCATCAAGGATGTAGAAATAATGAAGAAGTCCACCTACACCATTGGACATATCTTCCGGATTTGCCATAATGTCCGGATAGATATTTACAAGCAGCATACCGAATGCGATAGGAACAAGCAGAAGCGGCTCGAATCCTTTTTTGATAGCAAGGTAAAGGAATACGCAGGCTACTGCGATCATCAGGTAATTGCCCCATGTCAGATTGAAGAATGCTGTCTGATGAATCAGGTTGGACAATGTTTCTGTTACATAAGACATTTGACTACCTCCCGTCTTAGTTCATTGTTGCTAAAGTATCTCCGTTTTCTACAGAGGCACCTTCTGCAACATCAATGCTTGCGATAGTACCGTCCTGAGGAGCTACTACAGGGATTTCCATCTTCATGGATTCAAGAATAATTACGCTGTCTCCGGCTTTTACTGCCTGTCCAACGCTTGCTGCTACTTTAACAACTTTACCAGGTACGGAAGCAGTTACTTTTACTGCGCCTGCGCCTGCTGCAGGAGCTGCTGCTTTCGGAGCTGCTGCCGGTGCTGCTTTAGGTGCGGCCTTCGGAGCTGCTGCTGGTGCGGATACGCTTCCTGTTTCTTCAACAGTTACTTCATATGCTGTACCATTTACTGTAATTGTATAGCTTTTCATTTTAAAATCCTCCTAAATAAATAACAATTATTAGCGTTCATTACTTTCTCAGTAATGTAATCTACGATACGCAAAAATATTATCGGATGAACAGTAATTATCTTCTGTTTCTTTTTACTTTGCGGATGGAACGAACTACGAATCCGTCTGTTGTAGTTCCTTCTGCTGCTGCGATTGCTGCTGCGATAACAGCTACCAGTTCTCCGTCATCTGCAAGGTTCTCTTCTGCCTGTGCAGGTGCCGCCGCTGCAATTGCTGCTGCCTCTGCTGCTTTTGCAGCTTTGGCTGCTTTTGCTTCTGCTGCTTTCTTTGCTTCCGGATTCGGGATGAAACGGAACAGAGAGATCAGAAGACTTAATAAAACCAGCATTACGAATACAGTTCCAATACCCATCAGAGTATTAAGACCTGCTCTCTGAAGAGTCTTACCCATACCATACTGCACATCTACAGTCATGGAAATCGGTGTTCCCTGTGAGTCAAAGACATATACAAAGTTTGCTTCTGCTTTCTCAAATTTAAGAGGAACAGTAACTGTGTACTGATCATCTTTGAAAGTTACAGTAGTTTCACCATTGCTGTCCTTCTTTGCGCCAAGTTCATCCTTGGATGTCTGCCAGGACTGCATGGCACTTATTGTAAAGTCATTTCCTGAACTCATGTAATTCTCAATTTCTTCATCTTTAAGCTGGACAATGGTATCTGTCAGCCCCTCTGCTGTAGTTATCAGTGTGGACTTGACAGTATCATTAATCTCATCAGCGGCAAATACCACAGAAGTGCTGCCGATCACCAGTGCAGCCATTACGAGAAATGTCATGAATACAGAAGTTATTTTTTTGATCATTTTCATATGCGTCACCCCGCTTAAATCGTTCCGTGTTTCTTGGACGGACGATCTTCCCTTTTTGTGAACAGCATCTCAAATGCACCGATTACATATTTTCTTGTGTCAGCCGGGCTGATAACAGTGTCAACATAGCCTCTTGCTGCTGCGGAAGCAACACCATTCTGGAGTTCTCTGTACTGAGCAGCTTTCTCATTTAATTCAGCAGCATCTGCATCTGCGTACATGATCTTGGCTGCCAGGGAAGCGTCCATCATACCGATCTCTGCGTTATCCCATGCATATACAAGGTCAGCACCGATAGATTTGCTGTTCATTGCCACGTAAGCTGTACCGTAAGCTTTGCCGATGATCACGTTTACCTTCGGAACTGTTGCGTCTGCGAATGCAGCTACCAGCTCACCTACGGATTTCGCCATCATCTTCTCGCTGCATAAGGTTGCCATGAAGCCTGTTGCGTTTGTAAGTGTAAGTACCGGAATGTCAAAAGCATCGCAGAATTTCACGAAGTCTGCTGCTTTTCTTGCACCTCTTGCGGAGATGCTTCCGTCAAATGTTTCTACTTTCTTGCCTTCTGCGTCGTATACTTCGCTTCTGTTTGCAACTGCACCGATGGTTGCTCCGTTTAAGCGGATAAATCCTGTAACCATATCTTTGGCATAGTCTGCTTTTGTCTCGAAGAATTCGCCGTTGTCAGCGATCTGGGAAAGTGCGATTGCTGTATCACCTGCACAGTTTGCAAGTTCAGCGCATACACGGTTGAGATCATCTGTACACTCTGTGTAATTGTCTGTGTCTTCATTATTAGAAGGAAGAAGTGATACTAAAGAGCGGATCTGGCCAAGAACCTCTTCTTCTGTACCAACGCCATCGATCAGACCTGTTTCCTTGCTCTGGAAATCAGCTGCTGCTGTATCGCATTTGTCTGCGTTATTTCCCTCCAGTGCGTTCGGTGTGTTGATGAACATTTTTCCTTTTTTGGATTCGATAAATGTGAAGTCTGTCAGGGACGGGATAACTGCCATACCACCGCCGCATGTTCCGAAGATTGCTGTGATCTGCGGAATCACACCGGATGCCAGTGTCTGTTTCAGATAGATCTGTCCGAAAGCTTCCAGTGCATCTGTTGCTTCCTGAAGACGGATACCTGCGCAGTCTACAAGTCCGATAACCGGAGCGCCTGTTTTCATTGCAAGATCATAAAGTCTTGTGATCTTCTTGGCATGCATTTCGCCAACAGTACCGTTTAATACGGATGCGTCCTGGCTGTATACATAAACCAGTTTGTCATCGATTACACCATATCCGGTGATTACACCGTCAGATGGTGCTTTGTTTGCAGCCATGTTGAAATCTGTTGATCTGGCTGTTACGCTCTGACCGATTTCGACAAAACTGTTTGCGTCAAGCAAAGAAGTAATTCTTGTGCCTGCTAAGCTTTGTGTTGCATTACTCATTCTTGTTTGCCCTCCATCTTTATGAGAATATTTAAAAGTTAACCCAAAAATTTAGCCAATTTTAATTCTACCTTTTCTGGCAGAAAATTTCAACATTTATTTGTCATTTTCGTTAAAAATATAGCAAAAAAGTTTGTCAGGTTTCTCCAAATTTTGTTTTTTTGCGTATTTCTTCCTATTAAATAGAAGATATTACGGTTATTTTGCATTGTCCCGTATTTCACCCTCTCCTTTAAACCGGTACATCGTTTTCGAAATAACTATACCACTCGCTTGTTTGCGAATCCGATTGTACAGGTACAAAAGTCTCAGCGCAGCCCAGAGAAAAATACTATAGCCATGCCGGTTTGTCAGGTTTTTTACATGATGCAGCATGCGGTTATGAATGCTTTTCATTCAGTGCGTGGAAAACCATAGATGTTTTTTATTATATAGCACGAATTATCAATTAGATTTATGGATTATCCCGTTATATAATTAACACATCAAAGAAATTCAGGCCACAGCTAAAGCACTGAACAGTTATAGATCCAACAGAAAATTTCAGGAGGAAAGACGTAATGAAAAGCAATTACCAGCATATTTTCACACCACTCACAGTAAAAAATATGACTATCAAAAACCGTATTGTTATGATGCCTATGGGTACAAACTACGGTGAGCAGAATGGAGAAATGAGCTTTCTTCATATCAATTATTACAAAGAACGTGCCAAGGGCGGAACAGGACTGATCATTGTAGAGAACGCAAGTGTGGATTCTCCGCAGGGTTCCAACGGAACTACTCAGCTTCGTATTGACCACGACAACTATCTGCCGCGTCTGTACAAATTCTGTGAAGAGATTCACAAATATGGTACCTGTATTGCGATCCAGATCAACCACGCGGGTGCTTCCGCTGTTTCCGCACGTACAAATATGCAGCCGGTTTCCGCATCTGATGTTCCGTCCAAAGAAGGCGGAGAGATCCCGCGTCCGTTATCAGTGGAAGAAATCCATCACATTGTAAAGAAATACGGCGAGGCTGCAAAGAGAGCCCAGGCAGCTGGTTTTGACGCAGTAGAGATCCATGCTGGACATTCCTATCTGATCAGCCAGTTCCTCTCTCCTCTTACAAACAAACGTACAGATGAGTTCGGCGGATCTGTGGAAAACAGAACACGTTTCTGCCGTATGATCATTGAGGAAGTAAGAAAACAGGTTGGACCTTTCTTCCCGATCATGCTCCGTCTCAGCGCAGATGAGCTGATGGAAGGCGGCAACACTCTTGAGGATACTCTTGAATATCTGGAATATGTTCAGGATGAAGTTGATATCTTCGATGTTTCCTGCGGTTTAAACGGTTCTATCCAGTATCAGATCGATGCCAACTACATGAAAGACGGATGGCGTTCCTATATGCCTAAAGCTGTCAGAGAGAAATTCGGCAAACCATGTATCTCCATGGGAAATATCCGTAACCCGAAGGTTGCCGAGCAGATCCTCGCTGACGGCGATGCAGACCTGATCGGTATGGGACGTGGTCTTATCGCAGAACCTGCATGGGTAAACAAAGTAGCTACAGGCAGAGAATGTGACCTTCGCAAATGTATCTCCTGTAACATCGGATGTGCAGGAAACAGAATCGGCTTTAACCGTCCGATCCGCTGTACTGTAAACCCGGCTGTTCTGGAAGGTGATGTTTATAAGAATCAGAAAGTGAACAAAAACTGTAACGTTGTAGTAATCGGAGGCGGTACTGCCGGACTGGAAGCTGCCTGTACAGCCGCAGAAGTAGGCTGCAATACCTTCCTTCTGGAAAAGGGTGAAACTCTTGGCGGTCTTGCTTCTGTGATCTCTAAGATTCCTGCAAAGAAGCGTCTGGCTGATTTCCCGAACTATCTGATTCACAGAGCAGAGCAGCTTGAGAATCTTTATATCTTCACAAACACAGAAGGAACACCGGAAAATATCCGCAAGTTCCATCCGAACCTGATCGTAAGCTCCACAGGTTCCGCACCACTGCTTCCTCCGATCAAAGGACTTCACGACCGCATTGACAAAGAAGGCAGCAAGGTCGCTTCTATCCTGGGAATGATTAATCACATCAATGATTATCCGGAAGATATGACAGGCAAGAAGGTTGTTGTTGTGGGCGGCGGCGCTGTTGGTCTTGATGTTGTGGAATTCTTTGCAGCAAGAAATGCTGAGATTTCTATCGTGGAGATGATGGATCAGATTGGACGTGACCTGGATCCTGTTACAAAGAATGACATGAAAGACCAGATGAAGAAACATCATGTGGCCCAGCTTACAAAGACAGCTCTTCAGGAAGTAAAAGATAGCTCTTTTCTTGTAAAAGATGCAGAAGGTGAACGTGAGCTTCCATTTGACTACGGATTCGTATGTCTTGGTATGAGAGCTCAGGGACAGCTTTTCGCAGAGCTTTCCGATGCTTTTGTTTCTGATGATGTTGAGATCCTGAACATCGGAGACAGCAAACGTGCAAGAAGGATCATCGACGGAACTCTGGAAGGAAGAAATATCCTTAATACACTGACTCAGATGGGATACCTTCAATAAAAACCTTTACAACAAAATACTTTACAACAAAATACAAAAGGGGATATTATAATGGCTGAAAGAATTACCGGACATACTGAATTAATCGGTCTGATGGCTTACCCGATCCGTCACTCCAGCTCTCCTGCAATGCAGAATGAGGCTTTTGCAAAACTCGGGTATGACTACGCTTACCTTGCTTTCGAGGTTGGCGCAGATGAAATTGAGGATGCAGTAAAAGCAATCCGTACTCTGAAAATGAGAGGATCCAATGTTTCCATGCCTAACAAAACTCTGGTTGGAAAATACCTGGATGAGCTTTCTCCTGCTGCAGAATTATGCGGTGCGGTTAACACAATCGTAAATGACAACGGCCATCTTACAGGTCATATCACTGACGGTATCGGATTTATGTCTGCCCTGAAAGATAATGATATTGACGTGATCGGAAAGAAAATGACCATCGTCGGTGCAGGTGGTGCTGCTACTGCTATCGAAATCCAGGCTGCTTTGGACGGCGTTGCTGAGATTACAATCTTCAACCGCAAGGATGAATTCTGGGATCGTGCAGTATCCACAGTAGAGAAGATCAACACAAAGACATCCTGCCATGCAGTTCTTTATGATCTGGCAGACCTTGATAAACTGAAAGCTGAGATGGATGACAGTTTTATCTTTGTCAATGCTACAGGTGTGGGAATGAAACCACTGGAGGGACAGTCCGTTGTTCCGGACAAATCTTACTTCCGTCCTGAGCTGGTCGTTATTGATGTTCCTTACTCTCCGCTGGAGACAAAGATGCGTTCCATGGCAAAAGAGGCAGGGTGCAAGACAATGAACGGTCTGGGAATGATGTTATTCCAGGGCTCTGCTGCATTTGAGTTATGGACAGGCGAACCAATGCCTATTGAACATATGAAAGAGATTCTTCACATCTCCTATGATGACTGATACCTGATGGTATCTTCAGTAATGATATCTTATATTGTGATGCAGAACAGATCATTTCACCGATCTTTCCACACATAATATTTGATATATACCGCTTTTCGGCGTACTGCAGGAGATGTACTGATATATTTACTCCGCGCAGAATGTGCATATCCTGCAGTTTGCTTTCAGGCGTGTATATGTATAGAATCAAAAGCCTGTTGATCAGGCTTATGTTACGGTTATTCTTATAATAGTTCTATGAAATACTGCGGATGCGGCTTATATTATAGCAAATCCCAGTCTACTGTTTATTGCTTTTTGCAATTAAACCAGAGGATTACCTGATTGGGTTAAAGCAAAGAATTTACCTGACCGGATTAGGTTCAGTATTTCACAGAACTTCCAATATAACAGAAAATATGAGGATAAACAGATGAACACAGTTCAGGTAAAAAACACTGTGATCGGTGAAGGCAGACCTAAAATCTGCGTTCCCATCGTAGGAAGAACAAAAACAGACATTCTCGAAGAAGCAAAAAAGATTACCACTCTTCCGGTTGATGTGGTTGAATGGCGTGTTGACTGGTTCGATGATGTCTTTGCTACTGAGAAAGTATTAGAGACCGCTAAAGAACTTCAGGAAGTTTTAAAAGACATTCCTGTTCTCCTTACATTCCGTACTTCTAAAGAGGGCGGGGAGAAGGAGATCTCTGTAAGTGATTATGCTGCTTTAAATATTGCCGCAGCCCAGAGTGGCTATGTAGATTTAATTGATGTGGAAGCTTTTACCGGTGATGACGTTGTAAAAACAATTATCAACGCTGCTCATGAGGCAGGTGTGAAAGTAATCGCTTCTAACCATGATTTCTTTAAGACTCCGGAGAAGGATGAGATTATCAGACGTCTTCGCATGATGCAGGATTTCGGTGCTGATATTCCGAAAATGGCTGTTATGCCGACCTGCAAGCAGGATGTTCTTACACTCCTCTCTGCTACTCTGGAAATGTCTGAGAAATATGCAGACCGCCCGATCATTACCATGTCCATGGCAGGAACAGGCGTTGTCAGCCGCCTGACAGGTGAGACATTCGGTTCCGCTCTCACCTTCGGCGCTGCTTCCAAAGCTTCCGCACCGGGACAAATCGGTGTGAATGAATTAAAGCAGGTGCTGGATATTATTCACAGCAGTCTGTGATCTGTTGATGAATGATGTGATATCAGATGTTATTCTTGCCTATAGTCGCCTGGTATCACTCATATCCGGCAACAGATGATTGCTATCCCATGAGATATACGGCAAATAAATATTTGCTCAAATAATACTCCTTAAAATTCCCATGACAAAGAACCTGTCGAAACCTGACAGGTCCTTTGTTTTTATACTTTTTTCTGATCGATCATCAAATTCAGGATTGTAACATCTGTATCTTTCATTCCAACTCTTCCTACGTATCCCATATTTCGGATTGTATCCTCAACATTATCACGTACCAATCCCTCGCCTGCCTGAAAACAATGATCTGCATCCTCCAGAGCGTATGCCATAATTGCTGCATCTACTGCTGAAGCGATTTTAGCAGCACATGAAGACTTAGCTCCATCACATACAATGCCACTTGTATTTGCAAGAGCATTTGTGATTGTTTTAGATATTGCATTGTAATCACCACCGTTTAACCAGGATATGGCAGCTCCTGCTCCACATGCGGCACTTACTGCTCCACAGTAAGCTGACAGACTTCCAATATAAGTTTTCTGGTGAATCGCTATTAAGTTGCTTACAACCAGTGCACGATACATTTTCTCTTTAGAAACTTTAAGTTCTCTGGCGTATTCGATGACTGGTAGAGAACAGGTCATTCCCTGATTTCCGCTCCCGGAATTAATAACTACTGGCATAGAGCATCCATTCATTCTTGCATCAGATCCAGCTGCCGCCTTTGCTCTGGCACGTACTTTAACATCATCACCATATGCTCGAAGCAGGGTACGTCCCACTTCTGCTCCGTAATGATTACGCAGACCTTCTTCAGAAATTGCTGTATTCATGGCAATCTGGCGTCCTATGACTTCCTCTATCTCTTTTATATCCACAATTTCTGCAAACTCCAGAATATCTGCTACATTCAACAAATCTCTTTTATCCTGTTTTTTCTCTGTTTTTTTCTGCTGAAAGCCCCTCTTTTCCAACAGTATCTCATCGTCTTTTTTGATTAGGACAATATTCGTATGTTTATTTTCTATAACCACAACTGCTCTATGTCCATTTTGTGTAAGTTCTGCACGGATATAAAGATTCTCTACTCCTTCTTCAAGATAACATGTACAGAATTGTGTTTCGAGAAGTTTTGCTGTCTGAATGCGTTCAGTTTCTGTAATTCCTTCCAGTACTTCCAGTTTTCGTTCTGCCTGACCACCAACCATTCCAAGAACTGCAGCAGCTTCAATGCCCCTCATTCCTCCTGAATTTGGTACTGTAACACTTTTTACATTTTTTATTATATTTCCACTGCAATAAAGATTTAAATGTCCATCATATTTTTTATTTCCATCATCATCTGTTTTTATCACTTTTTCCAGCACAGAAGCTGCTGTTGCTGTTGCATATGCAATCGCAATAGGTTCCGTACATCCCAGAGCAGGAACAAGTTCTTCTCTGAGAATCTCCAGATAACTCTCATACACTTTTTTTTCCATGAATGCGCTCTCTCTTCTCCTAACTGTCAAGCAAAGTTCTTTACCATCTAATTTAGATGATATGTTTTTTCTTACGGCAGCATTTTTCCTGCTGCAAGATAAATTTCATACCATTCTTCACGGCTCAGAACAATATCGGATGCTTTACTTATATCCTGAATTCTTTTCAGATTTGTACTTCCTACAATTGTCTGGATTCCTGCAGGATGACGCATAATCCACGCAACTGCGATTGCATTCTGTGTTACCCCATATTTCTCTGCCAGACGATCTAACACTTTATTCAGTTCCGGAAATTTCTCGTTTCCAATAAATATTCCTTCAAACATTCCATACTGGAACGGAGACCATGCCTGCAATGTCATTTTCTTCAGTCTTGCATACTCGATAATACCACCATCACGATTACATCCTGCATCATTATGTATGTTTACATTTAGTCCTGCATCAATAGTTGGACAGTGAACTGCTGAAAACTGTATCTGATTAATACAGATTTTTCCACCACAGTATTGATTTAATAATTCAATCTGCATCGGATTGTGATTGCTTACACCAAATGCTTTTACTTTTCCGCTTTTTTCCAGAATTTCAAATGCTTCTGCTACCTCTTCCGGCTCCATCAACGCATCTGGACGATGAAGAAGTAATATATCTACATAATCTGTTTTTAAACGTTTCAAACTTCCATCTACAGAATTCAGAATATATTCCTTTGAAAAATCATAACAGATACCCGGACGTATGGCACATTTTGTCTGAATCACCATCTTTTCACGCAACTGAGGTGTCAGCGCATTTCCAAATACCGTTTCGGCTTCTCCGCCTGCATAAATATCTGCATGATCAAAAAAGTTAATTCCACACTCCAGTGCTCCTTCAGTCAGACTCCTTACCGCTTTTTCATCAGATAAACCTGTAATTCTCATGCATCCAATTCCAATTCTTGATACATTGTTTATTTTGTCACTAATCTGAAACATTTTCATTTTTTGTATCCTCCTGTATTATACTTAATTTATGTATTTCTCTTTAGTTAACGTATTTCTTTTATTCTTTTGTCCAGTTTTTTAAGTGCAAAAACATATATTTTCACTGCATTCTTCAGATTTTCAAACAATTCCGCTTCATCTGCACAATGACAGTTTCCATGTCCTTTTGGAAGTCCGAGCCTGTCTAGATTTCGCTCCTGTCCAGGGCCAAATGCCACTGCATTGGGAATTTTCCTCGCATAAGTTCCTCCTCCCATAACAAACGGTCTGCCTTCAAGACCTGTAACCTCCCTCCATGCTTCCATCAGAGTCTGTATGAAAGGCTGTTCCGGATTCATATAATATGGTCTGCTGTCTTCAATACCAATGATGCGAATTCCTGATTTAGCAGCTTCTGTTTGCAGCTTCGGAAGAAAATCTTCTGTTTTTTTAGTAACTGGATAACGGATGTCAATCACTATTCTCAAATGTCCTTCGTGCAGAAATGCCTGACCTATATTGCATGTCAGTCTACCAGAACATTCATCAGAACAACAAATTTCTGTTTTTTCCCCATAACCGCCTTCTGAAAGTCTCTCCACAAATTCTAATGCTCTTTTTGTCTGTTTAGGAAAATTTTGCATTTTCAACTTTCCACAAAGTATACCTATTGCATTTTGAGTTCCATCCGGGAAAGCTGCATGTCCACTGATTCCCACTGCTGTTTCTTCGCTCTTTTGTCCTATTTTGTTCTCCGCAACCGCATGAGCAAAAGACGGCACGCTGTTAGGCGCAGTCCCTCCGTCAAATTCCAGAATCCCCTCTACTGCACTAACAGTTTCCATCAACACAATACAATGTCCTTTTTCTCCGCAACATACGGGAAATCCACAATCAGCAACAAAAGAATATTCCGGTGCTTTTTTGTATTTCAGATAATATTCTACATCTGTCATACCGCTTTCTTCCTGACATCCAAGAATCTGCCTTACTTTAATATTATTCAGAATTTCTTTTTCCCTGCAATATTTCATTGCATATAAAACAGCAACTGCAGGACCTTTATTATCCTGTACTCCACGCCCAATTAAATAGCCATCCTTTTCTGTACACGTATAGGGCGGATATATCCATCCTTTTCCTTCCGGAACTACGTCCAGATGATTCCATATTCCAATCTCAACATTCCCTTTGCCTGTAGCAATAGTCAGACAGTGTCCGTCTATATCTTCTGTCTCCATCTGTTCTCTCAATCCAAATGCTCGCATCTGTTCCAGTGCTTCCCTGCATTTTTTTCCATATGGTGCCCCCGGAATTGCATCCTGCTGATCAGCAATACTCGGGATTCTGATCAATGCTGCAATATCTTCTCGCATCTGATCTTCCTGTCTGGAGATCCATTGTTCTAATAATTCCATATCAAGCTGTGGCTTATTTTCTTCATTCCATTCAACTTTCCCTGGATTCATTTTCACTTCCTCCATTTTTCAGAAATATTCGGTATTTCTTTGGCGTCATTCCTGTTTCCTGCCGGAAAATACGTATAAATTGTGAGGTGTCGTTATAACCCGACATCAATGCAACATCTGTTACGGACCATCTCGCATCAGCCAGAAATTCCTTAGCATGACAAATCCGAATCATTCGCAGAAATGCAGAAAAACTAATTCCTTTCTTCTCAGCAAATAAATGGCTGATGTAACTCTGATTCATGAAAAATACATTTTCCGCAAGATTCCGGATTGTAATGTCCATATTGTAGTTATTGACTGCATATTCGCTCATCTTCTCCACAATGTCCATTCCCGTATTGGTCAACTCGTCTGATTGTTTCTGCGGCTGCATATGACAAATATTTTCCGCAATCCTCCTGAGATAGCTTTCAATCTCCAAAACAGAATCAAACTTCAAAAAACCTTCTGACAGATTGTCTAATTCTTTATCATGATTTTCCATTCGAATCGTTCTTCGGTATATAAGGATAATCTGTGAATACAAAAGTTCCAGACATTCTATTCGGATTGGGAGAACTTTCTCAATATCTTTAAAAAGTTTATCCAGCGTTGTCCCTGTTTTGCCTTCATTCCCTTCCTTTAGATATTGTTCCAGTTCTCTTTCTATTCCTTTTTCAAGGTAATATTCTGAAAAATCTTCCTGCTTTATTTCCTTCGCAAAAATCAGAGATTCCCCTTTGTAAATTCTGCTCTTTACTGCAGTAACCGCTTCTCTAAAAGCATCTAAAACAGAATCTTTTGCACCATACACATTACTGATTCCCATCTTAACCTGGGAATCCTCTTTCTCCAGCAGTTTTCTGATACGTCTCCAGAAAAACAGCATATCACCCTCCGGTTTTACAAGCAGTATCCACATATCCGGTTTCAATTCTACAAACCGAATCTTCGTCAGCATGATACTTCCGCAGCTTTCTTCCAATTCTGTAAGAAAGATTTCCTGTCTCGGCTTATCATGAAGAAACAGGAAAACACCTAGCTGATATTTCGAAAACACTCTTTCAAACATATTTTTCTCTATAAAACCGGAATATTTTGATTCCTGAATACTGTTCAAAATATATTGTGTTGCCATATCTTTTCTGGATAGCAAAGCTTCTTTTCGTTCTATTTTATGCTGAGTGACAAACTTATTCAGACATTCTGTCAGAGCCGTATCATCAATTGGTTTCAGTAGATAATCTGAAGCTCCATTTACAATTGCACTGCGAGCATATTCAAAATCAGAGTAAGCACTCAGAATAATTACTTTTATTTCTAATTCATTATTGCGGATCTCCTGAAGAAGCTGTATCCCATCCATTTTAGGCATACGAATATCTGTCAAGACAAGTTCTGGTTTATATTTTTCGCAAAATTCCCAGCCTTCCTCTCCATTAGATGCCTCCGATATCTCAAAAAGTCCATCCTGATCATATTTTTTGATTTGTCTTATCATGGCTTTTCTTGCATAAAATTCATCTTCTACAACCAGCACCTTCACTTTTCATGATTCTCCTTTCGCCCGCAATATACTACTTCTACAGGATCAACCTTTTACAGATCCTGCTGTCAGTCCTTTGACTATGTATTTCTGTCCCATACAATAAATGATCAACATAGGCAACATAGCAAGTAAGTATGCCGTAAACGCCATTGTATAGTTAAAAGAATATTCTGTCTTAAAATTATACTGAAAAAGAGGAAGTGTCCAAATAGCCTGTGAACGGTTTAAAATTAGTAAAGGGAGCATAAAGTCATTCCAGATCCACAAAGTATCCATGATCAGCAACGTAGAAATCATAGGCTTTACCAGAGGAAGTACTATTTTTACATATGTCTGAAATACACTGCAACCGTCAATCTGTGCAGACTCCTCAATTTCGTAAGGAAGACCTCTGATATAATTTACAAACAGAAATACTCCCTGCGTCAGGCCAAATGCCGCATACAGAATAATCAGTCCCGCATGATTAAGCATATTTAACTTTGACATCATTTTGGTTACAGGCAACAATACTACCTGCGACGGAACAAATAACCCCATCATAATATAAAAATAAATTGTTTTGTAATACTTCCGGTTAAAGTTTCTTGCAATAGAATAAGAAACAGACGGAACAAAAATCAAAATCAAAATGATGGATATTACTGTTATTTTAAATGAATTTTTCAAAAAAATCCAGTAATTACTGTTAGTAAACAACTCAATATAATTTTCCAGATTCAGTTTTGAAGGAAGCGCAAAGAAATTTTTTCCGGCCTCCTCCAATGTTTTAAATGAGTTGATCAGCACCATCCAAAGAGGGCATAAAATCAGGAGTAATCCACCGATCAAAATAATATTTCTAAAAAAAAGCCATACTCTTTCGTCATTTCCTGCTTTTATCTTCATCAGTCCGTCCCTCCTTTACTTGTCAGTTTCAACTGCGTAAGTGAGAATATCGCAACAATCACAAATAATATACATGCTTCTGCATTTGCCATGGAAAATCGCATATTTTTAAACGCATCATTATATATCAGAATTCCTATTACTTCTGTTGCCCGGACAGGTCCACCTCCGGTAAGTGCGTACGGAAAATCAAATGAGGTAAATCCCTGTTTAATTGTAAGTATAAGATTTACTGTTACTGTTGGAAGCAAATAAGGAAATGTAACATACCTGAAACGCTGAAAAGCTGTGGCACCATCAATTTTGGCAGATTCATACTGCTCTTCTGGAATCTGCTGCAAACCGGCTATAAAGATTACCGTTGGCATCGCAACCGCCTGCCATATCTGTACAAATACAACTGCAGGCAACGCCGTATCTCCAGACATCAGAACGCTGTTAGATAACCAGGAAATTCCCAGTGCTTTCCCGATTACCGGAATCACTCGATAATAAATCTGATCCCAGATCAGTGCAATTGTAACACCACCAATCATTGCCGGAACAAAATACACGGATTTTACTAATGTCTTAAACTTTTTCAGTGAATTCAGTGAAATTGACAAAATCAGTGATATTACAATTACACCAATCACCAGCAATACACTGTAAATCACCGTTGTTTTTATAGCATTCCAAAAGTTCGGATTTTTGAGCAATATCTTATAATTCTTCCACCCGATAAAATTCATTTTCTGAGCCATTCCATCCCAGTCTGTAAAACTGTATCGAATACCATTGATTACAGATACCACATAAAAAAATGTATAAAGCACTACCGGTATCAGTGTAAACAGAAAAAACGTCACTCTGCCCGATAACTTTTTTCTTTTTGTATTATTCATATAGCACTCCTCTTAAAAGGCTTTGTTTATTATTATCAAATCCAGGTTCAAAAAAAGATTGCTGCCAATGAATCATTATTCTTACGCAGCAATCTTTTTTGAACGTATACGGTTTTTCTACATTGAGCCGTTTAATATTTTACTGTGCGCTTGAAATTTCAATTGATGCATCCATGTCTTTCATAACTGCATCTACATCTTTATTTGCCCAGAATCCCTGCACTACATTATAAAGGTCAGTAGTTACATTGTTATCAATTGTAGACGCCATCCAGTCATGTGTTTTTCCGGCATTAATCATATCTACCATAGGTTTGATTCCATCATCATTGCTTGTAACACCTGTGATACAGGATGGTGCACCGTCATTATCGCAGAATATCTGTGCATTTTCAGGATCAGCAAGATAAGAAAGGAATCTATATGCTGCATCTTTTTCCTTATCACTTGCCTGTGCAGATACACAAATTGCAGCATCAATACCGGATAAGCACTTAGTATCATCATAAGTATCATTTGGAAGTGGGAATACACCAATTTCCAGATTCGGGTTAATAGACTGGATAGTTCCTCTCGCATAAGAACCTGTAATCGTCATTGCATATTCACCATTTACAAAGTTTTCGTAACATGTTGTATCAGAAAGTGCCAGTGCATCTTCATTCGCATAGGAAAGAAGTGTGTTCATCTTTTCAAATACATTTTTAAATTCTTCGTCTCCTTCAATTTTTGCCTCTCCGGAAACAACTTTTCCGATAGTTTCCACACCATCCGGTGCCCATGCAACAGTTGCTGCCTGGAACAGATGTCCTACACGTCCCGGATCTTTTCCATGCATTCCAATAGGAGTAATTCCTGCCTCTTTTAACTTATCACATACTGCAGTAAACTCTTCCCATGTAGTCGGGATTTCTAATCCATTATCTTCAAAGGTCTTTTTGTTATAGTAAACTCCAATATAGTTTCGGCTGTAAGGAAGCGCATAATATCCACCATCTTCCTGTTTTGTCATTTCCAGTGCGGATTCATTGACGTTTTTTAGGAAATCCTGATCAGAAAGATCCTGTACATATCCATTGGCAACTTTCTGTTTAAACTGTGTCTGTGTTGGATAATCGGAAAAAATCACCGGAATATCACCAGAAGAAATTCTGGATGTAAGAACTGTTCCTGCATCCGGAACTGTATTCATTTCAATCTCTATATCTGAATTTTCTTTATTGAACTTATCAATAATCTCCTTATATCCCTTTTGAGGTCCTTCTTCTCCCTTCTGCTGAAAGAATTCAATTTTTAATGGTTCATCTGCCATTGCTGCTGTTGCAGGTAACATACATGCTGTCATTGCCATTGTTGCACAAAGTAATGCTGCCAAACTCTTCTTACCCATAATATATTTCTCCTTTTACTTTTTATTTCTTGTATGCATGTGCCGCTTCCACTGCTGTTTTAATCAGATCAAGGCTGATATTTTCGCCCTGAATCGTACAGTCAGCTCCTATCATAATTCCTTTTGTTCCAAACGCGTCCAAAATTCCTTTTACTTCTTCTCGGATTGCATCTTCAGAGCCATTCAATACATTACCCTTATTATTCATTCCACCAAGAATCGCGCTGCTGTAAAGTTCACGTCCCTGCTCCAGACTGAAATGATTATCTTTCACTGACCAATTAATCAAATCAGCCGGATAATTCTTAAACCATTCTACATGTGTTTCAAACTGATATTCCGGTTCACCGCAAATATGAAGAATATTATATTTCTCTGGCATTTCCTCTGCTACTTTTAAAATCTGAAGATCATATGGGCGCACAAGTTCTTCCCATTCATTTTTTTCAAATCTTCCGATTTCACCAAACTGTGCAGAATAATATATGCCATCTGCTCCTGCCTCCAGATATCCCTTTGTCCACTCTTCCAATGCATCTGCAATAATCTTAACACCAGCCGCAACTGCCTCTGGAGCTTCTTTACTGTATTTCATCAGAACATCATCACCAAAAGTCATAGATGCAGCTTTAAAAGGTCCAAACATTGTCTGGAAGATCAAAACATCTTTACCTGCTTCTTTTCTTATTCCTCTTATGATCTCTGCCATTTTTGCAAATTCTTCAGAGTCTGTTCCTTTTACCTGGATATGGTACCAGTCATCCGCGCAGGTTATCTTTCCAGAAATCGGATATGGGTAATCCTGCATAATTTTAATAATATCCATATCTGTAGTTCTGAATAATTTCATATGCTCATCAATCATCTGCTGCACTGTATAATCTGATTTATAATGAAACCAGAATCCAGCCGGAATCATATCCACCTGCTCTTTTTTCATTACTGCCAGTACACGCTCTTTCTTTGTCATCTTTCTCTAACCTCCAGAATTTTCTACTGTCTTCTACTTTGCAAAGTTCCCTGACCGTTGAAAACAGTATAATAAACTTCTTTTCAAAAAAATAGAAAGATTGTTTTATAAAAATAGAAAATTTCTTAGGATATTTTCTATTTTTTGTAAAAAATACATGTTATAATTCTTTAAAAATATTCTATCACAAATATCTGGAGGTTTTTATGAAAAAAATACATCAGTTATCTTTTCGTATGCAGATTTTTCTGTCATCACTTATTCTTGTTATTTTTCCAACGGTTCTTCTAAGCACAATAAATGCCATTTCAAAAACCAGTACAATTACTTCAGAATATAATACGTCTACTGCTGCAACACTGACGCAAATGAACCAGTCTCTTGATACGCTTCTTGAAAATGCACTAAAAATAGCAGATACTCCGCTTCTCAACGATGACGCACGTAAAGCCATGATAACTAATTACGAAAAAGATTATCTGTCATATGCTCAGGATTTCAATGTTTTTCGAAATTTAATGCGCCAAACAAATCAATTGAACAGTTCTATGCTTACCGTCTATTTTCAAAATAGATACGGTTACTCTTTTGAATACAATGTAAAGACATCGCAGCAGCGTCATACAATTGAATCTAATATGAAAAAATGGAAAAAACTAGCTGAAACTTCTAAAAACCGGACATATTTTGCCCCTCTGCAGACAGACTCCAGTACCGGACACAGTATTCTTCCAATGGTCAAAATTTTACTGGATAGATACGATTATCGGGAAACAGGACTATGTTATGCAGAAATAGATTTTACTCCAATTATGGAAATCCTATCTTCATCCTGCGAAACACAAAACACACTTTTAATCTATAATGCTGATAATAAACTTACATGCACAATTAATCTTGCATCTTTTTCAAAAGCAGATATATCTTCTTCTGTTTTGTCCAAACTTGAAGACTTCAGCAATACTCTAACTTCACAGGATGCAATCGATCAAAGTACTCTGAAGACATCTCTGGGGCAGTTTGTAATTAATGGATGCATTAATTACACTACCCAGTGGCATATTGTTCAGATTATAAGTAATGAAAAAATCACTCACACTTTTCATGACACTATCATCAGTTACCTGGGGATTTTTCTATTCTGCGCATTGCTTGGACTTATCCTAGCAATTTTCCTGTCCAGAATACTTACCCGTCCGGTTTCCAATCTATGTCATGAAATCGATATTTTGGATCCTTCCGATGGAGCACAGATTGATCTGAAATCCTGCGGTTCCAATCAGGAATTGTGTAAACTGATTGACAGCTTTAATGGAATGAGCCAACGTCTCTTTCTAAGTCTGAAACAAAATTATGAAATTCAGATTGCCGAACAACAAATGCGGGTCCAAATGTTGCAATTTCAGATAAATCATCATTTTCTCCATAATACTTTAAATGTTATCAAGTCACTTGCCGAAATTCATAATGTACCTGAGATTGAAACCATTGCTACCTGTATGTCTGAACTTGTACGGTATAATCTGGAAAAATTTCCTGTTGCAACTCTTCAGGAAGAACTCCAGCAGGTACAGCGCTATATGACTATCCAAAATATACGCTTTCCCGGAAAATTCTGCTATGATATTAATATCCCTCCGGAATTTCTGCAGATGAATCTTCCTGTATTTTTGTTCCAGCCACTTGTAGAAAATAGTGTGGAACATGGTTTTTCTAACAAAGAAAATGAATGTTATATCAGCATTTCCTGTCAACTTGAAAACGAATTACTTCATTTTCTGGTTGCTGATAACGGAAGCGGAATGTCGCCGGAACAATTAAAAGTTTTACAGGATTGCAACAAAACTTCTCCAAAAGGGCATCACTCCATCGGACTTGCAAATGTAAATCAAAGGTTACGCAGTTATTATGGAGAAGAATATGGGCTTTTGGTAGACAGTATACCTGGCGAAGGTACTATTATTGATATTGTACTGCCTTCCTCAGCCATTAATATAGAGCCTTCTTTTTTTCAACCTGAATTATCCAGAACCGTATCTTTGTCTCAGAATCCTTCACAATAATAAAAAAATACCAGCAAATAAAAGCTGGTATTTTTTAACAAAAATATCGAATTTCTCCAAAACGGTTTAACCACTCATCAATAATATCGGAACTATTGGCTTCTATCATTCTCATTAACCTTTTCAGTATCTTTTCCGGAATTTTAGAATTATTATTGCTGAGAATAGTTTTTCCAGTACTGGTAATCCATATTTTAGTAGCTATTGCACTGGCTCTTCCTTCTGATATCTGAACATAAATTGGTTCTAAGGGATCTCCTTCATTGGACCAAAAATAAATACTATATGGTCCAATCCTAAGAATTTGCGGCATTTAAAATGCCTCCTTCCTGCGAAAATTCAATAATAAGATGAGCATTATTTCTGATTAACTGCTTAAAATATGCCATCTCGGTATCGGAATATCCTTCAATATCCTCCCACCTATAATCAGGAAGCCAGCATGTAGCATTGTGGAATCCTCCAAATTCATCAGGAGTTTCTATATAGACTTTTACTTTCCCATCTGCTTTCATTTCCGAATGAGTAATTTCTGTATCATCATTCAATGTCATAAACGAATACATCATAATTGCATTCATCCCTTCTTCATTTAATTTACCTGATTATAGCACAGATTTCATTAATCATCTATGGTTTTTCTCAAAGGGGTTCCAGTTGGACAGAAAAATATTCAGTCCGAAGCCTACTGCCAGAGCCCATGCAGATGCCCATGCGGTTCCCTGAGTTGCGAGGACTGCTGCCATTACGCCTGCGATCATCTTGTCTCTGTCGCTCTTGCAATAATCCATACCAATTCTCGCACATACAAATGCCTGGAACATCAGAGTAATGGAAGATCCTACTCCAAAAATGGGGCGGAAGAAGCTTACTACCGGGATAATAAGCACGCTTAAAAATGTCGCCAGACGGAAAGAGGACATTCCTCCAAGAAGGGATTTCATTGCTTTCTTTCCTTCTTTGTATCTCATAGATACAGATACAGTCATCCCTACCCATAACGGACCGGAAAGTGGCGGAAATGGTGCAATGATGGAAAGAATCAGGTTTCTCAGACCGCTGATCATATTGGAACGGCTGGAATTGAAATCAATGTATTCATCATCACGAGCCTGCCGTGCTTCTGTAACCAGGGTTTCTGTTGTGACAAAATCACCAAATGCGATAACATAGCATACCAACGCAAGTGGTAAAGCCTTAATATACATAGAAAGCGGCGGGATACCCACACCAAAAATACTTACCTGATCAATAATCTCTTTAAACTGTGGAATCTTGATAAAAGTTCCGATCTCTAGACCTGGTTTGTCCAACTCTCCTACAAGAAGTCCCACCACCATAGCAATCAAGTACGGGAACAGATTTCCATATCTGGCAACCAGATCAAGGAATTTGTTTGTCTTTCTTTTCTCCTGATATTTGTCTGAGAAACTGATCAGGATCAGAAGTCCTACACCTGCCACAATTGCAAGTGGATATTTGTGCATGTTTCCGCCCTCTCCCAGCTGTCCTGCCATAACCGTAACAGGCGCTGCGAGGAGAATTCCACCTTTGACAGAATCGGGAACTGCGTGGACAAATTTATCTGCCAGTTTGGTCACACCCATGAAGATGAATACCAGACCTACCAGCATCTGTAATGCGATCATTGCCTGTATTCGCTCTTTTCCCATAGGGAAACCTTCCAGGAATACAATAGTTAATGGCAGTGTCGGTGTGATCCAGCCCGGTACGACCGGATCGCCCAGCAGACTGTGTAACAGGTAAAGAAATGTCTCAATGATTACACAGCTCCATGCCAGTTCATAAGGAAGCCCCAGATACTGCTCCAGATATGGAACAGCAGCCAGTGCCGTAACGCCCAGGATCAGACCCTGAATGAACTCAACAGATTCTATCTTATAGTGTATAAAAGGAAGTCTTATCTGAAATGGTCCAAAGGGGATGTAGGGCAGTTCATTTTCTCTTCTTTGCGCTCTTGTATGTGCCATACAATTTCTCCTTTAACATTATTTTGTTAGAATTTAGCAACTATTCAGCAACCTCCCGGGATAGCAGATTATTGAATATTTACAGAATATTTCTATATTTCAGCGTATGCTTTCTATCTTTTTTGTTAATTTTTAGACAATCGTCGCTTAAATGAAATCCAATCCGCTCAGAAACACATCCGAGCTGGGTTGGATTTCATTTCTCTCATGGGGTTAATTATTGACTTCTTATTTCAGCCACTATCGTCATAGCGTGTCTGAAATTGCTTTAATAAACTTGCTATATTTCTAAGCTTCTTTGTTTTTCTTTACAAAGATTGCAAGTAAAATACCTGCCACAGTAACACCTGCATTCAGAAGAAGGATCATTCTCGGGGCTCCTTCTCCGCCTACCTTAGTGATGTAGCTTGCAAGGCTTAAGATCGTGTAGTTAGCAATACTGGACGCGATCATTACCATGGAAGTTGCTGTCGCTTTGTTCTCCGGGAAGAACTCTGCAGTTGTGGAAGTAGCCAGCTGAAGAACACCGCCTGCTCCTGCAAAACCGATTGCAAATCCACCGATCAGACACATGGTCGGGCTCTGGATAAAGTAGCACAGTAACAGTGTGACAGTGGAAATTGCCGGATAAAGAATCAGGATGTTGATCTCTTTTAAACCTTTCTTGATAAGAACAGAGGAGCAAAGGATTGCTGCGAATGTTCCTATTGCATAGAAGGACTGGATCTTACCAGCCTGATCACTGGTCATTCCGTATAACATACCAAGTTCTTTGTTACAGTTTAGCCACAGCATAAATGTAGAAGAACTTGTAAATCCGATCAGGATCGCTGCCAGTGCAGCCGGTGTGATTTTTAATTTGCTCTTTGTCTTCTGTCCTGCGGCTGCTGTCTTGTTTCCTCTTTCCGGGAATGGGAGGAAAAGGATCAGGATACCATCGATAAAGATTGCAACACCTGCAACGATAAAGATCGTTCTGTAGGACATGTTTGCTGATGCGACAGCTCCGATCATATATGGCAGTAAGAACTGGCTGATACACATGGAGAATTTTGTAAACATGTTCGCTACGGAAGGATTATTTACATAAATTTCCATACAGGTCGGGCTTACGCAGGTATCCAAAAAGGAGTTTGCGATACCACCGATGATAGCAAATGCATAGGCAACACCCATGTTAGGTGCATAAGCGATTCCCATGAAATATGCTGTATAGCACAGAACACCAATGATACCGCTTAATCTACGTCCGAATTTATCAGAGAGAGGTCCGGAAAATGGCAGGGAAATCAGACGTCCAAGTCCCAGTGCTGCGATAACTGCTACAACACCGCTGATTTCAGATCCCCATGCTCCGGAAAGTTCCGGCTTGTACTGTCCCATAATGGACGCACCAAAACCGTGAATAAAATAAGTAAAGTACAACGCAATGGAAGTAACCACTAAATTTGTTTTCTTAGTCTTTCCCATTTCTAATTATTTCCCTTCGTTTTCCTTCTGAAACTTCTGGTATTCATCTGTAGGCATCTCAAGACCTGTGTAAAGTTTGTAAGCTGCAGCGCCCTGCCACAGAAGCATTCCTTTACCACCTACAGCAAGTTTTACGCCTGCTTCTTTTGCTTCTTTAACCATCTTTGTTTCTTCCGGATTGTATACACAATCAGCCACAACAAGGTTTGGATGGAACATAGACTTGTCAACCAGAGAAAGGTCATCGTGTGGTTTCATACCAGCCAGAGTACCGTTTGCAAGAATATCAGCGTTTGCGATCTCTTCTTTTAATTTATCCTGATCATCCAGACAATATACACTTACTTTGCAGTCCGGAACTTCTTTTGCAAGTTTTTCTGCTGTTCCTTTGGCTCTGTCAAGGAATGGATCATTCGGGTTGAAGATCGCGATGGATGCTGCTCCGTCAAGTGCGCACTGTACAGTAAGAGCTGTAGCAGCTCCGCCTGCTCCAAGAACTACCATCTTTTTACCTTTGATATCAACACCATTCTCTTTTAAGTTACGTACAAATCCGATACCGTCTGTGATATGTCCGATGAGTTTTCCGTCTTCGTTTACGATTGTGTTTACAGCGCCAACGATTCTTGCTGCCGGTGAAAGTTCATCCACACACTGAGCTACCTTATTCTTGCAAGGCATTGTTACATTTGCGCCTCTCATTTTGAACAGACGAATAGCATCTAATGCTGCCGGAACCTGATCTTCTTTGATGTCAAATGCCATGTAAGCATAGTCAAGGTTGTGATAACGGAAGCTGAAGTTGTACATTGCCGGTGATCCTGAATGTCCTACCGGGCTTCCGATGAGTGCCATTAATCCTGTTGTTCCTTTGATTCTCTGTTCCATTTCCTCTTGTTCCTCCTGAAATTTTCTTCTTGTTATCCAGATATACAAAAAGTATACCTGGATGTTTTTTCATTTGTTATCTGATTATAATGTAGAAGCTACTTCGTATGCTTCTTTTGTCGCATCGAGTGCTCTTCTTGCACGGATCGCATCACCGATCACATAAGTATCCGGTACAATTGTTTTGATTTCTTCGCCGAATGGATTGTAGTTTCTGAATCCCATGGAAAGGATAACAGAATCATATCCTCTGGACTCATGTCTCTGACCGTCGGCTGTCTCGTACTCTACGCCATCTTCATAGAATTTGCATACTTTTGCACCTGTGATTTCTTTGATTCCGTAATCTTCGAAGTCTTTCATCAGGTAAACTCTATGCTCGTGGATCACGTCTGCACCTACAGTATCTCTGAACTCGATAACTGTTACGTCATGGTTCTGCTCACCTAAGAATGCAGCTGTCTCACATCCAACCATTCCGCCGCCTACGACAAGAACTTTCTTACCTGCTGCTCTCTTACCATCAAGGAGATCAGATCCATGAATGATTGCAGGATTGTCGATTCCTTCAATCGGAAGGATCAGTGTTCTGGAACCGGAAGCAACAATTACGCTGTCTGGTTTTTCTTCCTTGATAAGATCCAGAGTTACTTCCTGATTCATTTTGATCGTTACGCCAGCTTTCTGACAGCGAACGATGTAGCTGCGGATCATGTTTGTGATGTCGCCTTTTCCCGGAGGATAAGCAGCCAGGCGCATATTTCCGCCAAGTTTATCACTTGCTTCATAAAGTGTTACCTGATGACCTTTTTCCTGTGCGATAAATGCAGCGCAAAGACCTGCAACACCGCCACCGATTACCATAACTTTCTTAGCTTTTTCTGCCGGAGCGATTCCCTCAGCTTCATGTCCAAGGAATGGGTTTACCAGACAGCAGATTGGATTTCCTGCATACATATTTGCAACACAGCCCTGAAGACATGCGATACATGGGATCATATCTTCCAGTCTTTCTTCCTGTGCTTTTAATGGCATATGTGGATCTGCAAGGCTCTGACGGCCGAAAGCAACCAGGTCGCAACGTCCTTCTTTTACCATTAATTCTGCAAACTGCGGTTCTGTATAACGTCCAACTGTGATTACCGGGATAGATACGGCACGTTTAATCTCTTCTACCTGAGAAGCGGAGAATCCACCATGTGTTACTGTCGGTGCCCACATAAATTCATCGCGGATATGAACGGCGCGAGATACATGGATCGCATCAAGTCCACATCCTTCCAGATATGCAGCGATTGCAGCGCTGTCATGCACATCAAGGCCACCCGGCACTTCATCACAGCTGTTGATTCTGGCAAGAACAGCGATCTTTCCTTCTGTCATCTTCTTAACTTCTTCAATGATCAGACGGGAGAAACGCATTCTGTTCTCAAAAGAACCGCCAAATTCATCCAGTCTTTTATTTGTTCTTGGGGAAAGGAAGGTACTTACCAGATATCCATGTGCCATATGGATTTCAACTGCGTCCACACCGGCTTCCATTGCTCTCTTTGCTGCAAGACCGTAGCCTTTTACCAGTTCATAAACTTCTTCTGTTGTAACTTCCTTCGGTGTGTCTCTGCCGCAGTCAGACGGAATGCTGGTTGCTGCCTCGATCGGTGCTCCTGCGTTCTTTGCGTTTCCTTCCGGGCCTGCATTCTGAAGCTGTACGGAAACCTTTGCCCCCTCTGCATGACAGGCATCTACTACCTTGCGGAAGCTTTCGATTGTGGAGTCATCATAAAGGCAAGGTTTACGCGGGCCGCCTTTTGCACCCTGATGTACAACTGTTGCTTCAATCGTGATCAGACCGAAACCACCTTTTGCTCTTTCGCGGTAATAAGCAACGGACTGGTCGCTCATGCTTCCGTCTGTGTTTGCGAAGTTGTTTCCCATTGGCGGAACTACGAAGCGGTTCTTTACTGTCATTGGACCGATGTTGATCGGCTGAAACATTGCGTTAAATTTCATGTAACCTTCTCCTTTTTCACTGGATTTTTTTATATTTTCGGTATTTTTATGTCAGATACTTACTGAAGTACTTCCGGCCATGCCTCTTCGAGTACTTTCTTTGTGTTTTCATAAGTATGATTTGCTGCGTATTCAAGTCCTTTTGCAAGGATTGCATCGCTGATAACCTCTACACCAATAGCGTTTGGTTTGATTCCTTTTGCTTTTACCATCTTAACAAAGTCTGCAGTGCATCCGATTCCTGTTCCAGGTGCCAGACGGTCATGCATGGATTCGTCTCTTAAGATTGTTGTTGCATATGGTCTTTCCCATACATCGTTGATCTGGATGGATACGATCTTGTCTGCCGGGATCTCTTCGATTACGGAAAGGTCGATCGGCTGATTTGCTCTTACCCAGTGCCATGTGTCCATGATCAGTTTTGCGTTTTCGCAGTCAGCTGCTTTTACAACTGCCCATCCTTTTTTCATATCCGGGATTCCACTATATGGCATTGGCTCTACACCAATGATATATTTTCCTGCTCTCTGGCATAATTCTCTTAATTTCTGAGCAGTATATTCTACAGAGTAGTTTTCCATCAGACCACAGTTAATCTGTTTTACGTCAAATAATTCACACATATGGAAGCAAAGCTGTTCTTTGTATTTCTGCTCGTAAGAACGATGTTCTTCTGCCCACTGTACGATGTACTCAACCTCTGTTACTTTCATACCATGTTTGTCTAAGACAGCCAGAATGTCTTTGTCAAAAAGTCCTTCATTCAGCGCATCTACATAGGTTTCTGCACGAAGACCGATTCCTTCGTATCCGGCATTCTTTGCAGCGATGACCCTATCTTCAAATTTGCACTGATCTCCCAGTGTCCAGGAACTGATTGTAATTGGAAATTCTTTTGACATTTTTCGTCCTCCTCATAAAAATCGCATAATTTTATTACATATTTTGGAAATATTTTGTACCTTTTTGATATAAGCATTATATATCTTTGTTAAATATAAAACAAATTAGTTCTACCCTGTCAATCCATAGATTTTTTCAATACATCATGGTATAATATGCCAATATGACAAATACAGCGCGGACTATTTGTGCAAAAATAACTATATTTTCGGAGATTTTCATATGATCTAAAAAATATTAACCCGAAAATTTTTTTAATTATTTGCAGGTTACCGGGCACAATGTGAACAGTAGCCTTTACAGCAGCAGCGAATTACTGCTGTCAAAAAATTACATATGAAGAAAGGAGCATCTTTTTATGAATCTGTATCATCTGCGGTATTTTTCCACATTAGCTCATATCGAGCATTACACAAAAGCCGCTGATATTCTTGCGATCACCCAGCCTTCTTTGAGCTACGCGATCTCTACTCTGGAAGAGGAACTGGGCGTAAAACTATTTGAAAAAAATGGCAGAAATGTCACTCTTACCAAATACGGTAAGGTTTTCCTGAAAGATGTAGAAGAGATATTAAATCGTCTGGATTCTTCTGTAAACAATCTGAAGCTGGCAGGCAAAGGGGAAGGCTGTATCGATGTTGCATTCCTGCGTACACTGGGAATTGACTTTGTTCCGAAAATTATGCGGGGATTTCTTGAGACAAATCCGACGAAAAAGATCGATTTCAACCTATACTGTGACAAAGTTTTAACAGCTGATATTTTAAATGGGTTAAAAGAAAAGAAGTACGATCTTGGTTTCTGTTCCAAGATTGATAACGAGCCTCTGATCGAGTTTACACCTGTGGCCAGACAGGAGCTGGTCGTGATCGTGCCGCCGGATCATCCGCTGGCTGCGCAGGATGAGGTACGTCTGGAGGAAACGATTCCTTATAAGCAGATTATTTTTAAGAAACGAAGCGGACTGAGGCAGATTGTTGACGGACTGTTTAAATGTATCGGTCAGAGCCCTGATGTGTCGTATGAGATTGACGAGGATCAGGTTGCGGCCGGATTTGTGTCAAATGGATTCGGAATCTGTGTTGCACCGGATATTCCTATCCTGCAGTCTCTGAATGTAAAGATTCTTCCTCTTGTCTCTCCGAGCTGGCAGAGAAACTTCTATATGGCAATGCTGAAGGATGTTTATCATCCACCGGTTGTGGAAGCATTTAAGAAATATGTCATAGAACAGGCACAAAAGGAATGGGATTATAAGACAAGTTAGAATCAGATCAGGATTCCTGTTTATGGAATCCTGCATATCTATAAAAGATATAACTCTATAAAGTCAGAAATGGCATTTACAGGAAAGTTAATTAATTCCTGTAAATGCCATTTCTATTGTCTGTAGCTATTTCATATCTTTACAATATATCTGTTCATTTGTTATCGTGAGCTGCCCCTATTAACCGGATATGTCAAAATAACAGATTATTTTGAATAGCTATATTTATTTCTCATCCATAGCGCGAAGTCTGTGAACCAGTTCTTCACAGATTTCAAGCTCGCTCTTGCCATCTGTTTCGATGATAATGTCTGCTGCTGCCTCGTATTTTGCGCGACGTTTCTCCATCAGATCTGTGATGAACGGAACAGTCTTGTTGTTCTCGATCAGCGGACGGTCGTGGTTATCTTTGACACGGTCAAGGATTGTCTCTGGTTTCGCAGTAAGTAATACCACGCGGCCATTCTTCTTCATCTCAACTACGTTGCACTCTCTCATCGGAGTACCACCACCACAGGAGATTACTACATTGCTGCGAGACTGCATTTCGATAAGCAGGTTTGTTTCAAGGTCGCGGAAATACTGCTCGCCATATGTCTCAAAAATATCAGAAATACTCATTCCCTGTCTCTCGGCAATAATCTGATCCATCTCTACTATATCCATGGCAAATACTGTTTTAAGGAAATCGGAGATTGTAGACTTGCCTGCGCCCATAAATCCGATAAGTACGATGTTGTAGTTGAAAAGTTTTCTTGCCTGGATTCTCTTACTGTTGGTACGGATGCTGTCGAATACGTCTGCGACTTCATCCTTATGGCGTCTGCCTTCCATTCTCTTCTCCAGCCACTCTTTCTGCTTTGCTTCCTGCTCTGGCTGTAAGATCTGGAGTCCATTAGCCTCTTTGTATGCCATAATGTCCTCTACGATTCTGTTTCTCATAATAAGGGCATCCAGAATGATCTCATCACACTGTCCCAGGCTCTCTCTGAGTACTTCTAACTGATTCATATCTCTTTCCTCTGTCTTTCCTATGACAATTTACTTATTCTGCAAAATTGCCATAAACTTTTTCACGAACGGCTGATGTGTCACCAAACTATCAACTGGTTGATACATGAAATGCCGACTGTTAAGTTTTATTATATCAATGTTGCTTTTTCATAGCAACCCTTTAAATCATTAAATTGTTTCATTGATTCTATAGTTTTTTTCTATGAATTCAATAAATGATTCTATGGCAAGGCTCTGACCAGCTTTGGGATAAAATTGCGGCCCTGTGTGTGAATATATCCGATAATGTTTCCATCAAAAACTTTTGCTGCCTGTTTTGTACGTTTTATGCCTGTATTCAGGATATGAAGAGATTCCCTTACATACTTTAAGAAAATCTCTCCGTATTTATTATAGACATCCTTCTTCCTGAAATCAACCTGTTTTCGTTGTCTTTTTATCTCTTTTCCCTGCCTTTTCAGCTCTTTCATTAAGTTTTTTAATGGAAAAAATCGTGAAATACCTTTTCTGTATACCATTTAAAGCTGATCTTCTCTACAGATCTTTCCGCATAAACAGGATAGGAAGCGATCAGTTTTCCATCCAGATAATAAGCGATACGTCCCAGTTTCTCCCCTTTCAGAACCGGGGCGCTTACCTTCTGTGGAATTTCCGTCTTGCAGGTTACTGCCTCCCCTTTTTTGAGAAGTATTTCTTTTTCACGGTCCTCGGATGTTACGCTGCATTTACCCCTCAGATAGACTTTCTCACCTATATTCTGCATATTTTCCACCCCGTCTGTTACCAGAATCTTACTCGTATGTGGCTCCTGCCAGTAGGTTTCATAGTCATAATTATAGGCCCCGTAGCTTAGCAGTTTTTTTGTATCGCTCCATTTGTATGTTTTATGATTGGGCCATCCGCAGCCAAGAAGACTGACTACAAAAGTTTTCCCTTCCTCTTCCCAGGCGCACACATAGCAGTACCCTGCCTGAGAAGTATAGCCTGTTTTTCCTGCGAGAACACCGTCCATCATATCAAGCAGTGCATTGGCATTATGTACGGAGAAAGTCCGTTTTCCTGTGATTTCTGAAAAAGTGTAATCTCTGGTCTGGGAAATGTGCAGGAAAGTTTTATTTTTGATGGCATACCGCATGATCAGTGCCAGATCCTCTGCTGTCGTATGATGTTTGCCATTTTCGTCCTGCGCATCCAGACCGTTTGGCGTAATAAAGTACGTATCCTTACATCCAATCTGTTTTGCTTTTCGGTTCAGCATTCTGGCAAAGCCTTCCACTGTTCCTCCACAGTGTTCTGCGATGGCGACTGCTGTATCGTTGTGACTTTTCAGCATCAGAGAATATAAAAGATCCTCCAGATAGTACTGTTCTCCTTTCTGAAGTCCCAGCCTGACTTCCGGCTGGGAAGCTGCATTCTGGGAAACCTGTACATAATCGTCTCCCGGCGAACTCTCCAATGCCACAATACAGGTAAGTACTTTTGTTGTGCTGGCATTTGCAAGAGGTGTCTTTCCATCCTTTTCATAAAGCACTCTGCCGGAATCTCCATCCATCAAGACTGCCGATAATGCGTGTAGTTCTGACGGTTCCTCGATAGCCGGTGTCATATCTACCATCTGAGGTATCTTATTTTCTCCTCCTTGTACGGAAGCAGAAGTCTGTGTAAACAACAATACCGCCGTCACGATCGTGACAGCGGCAATATGTCTCATCCTCATATTCCACCTCACCTGCCTGGCATTTATTTATTAAATAACTTATGCCAACATGTCCGGAATATGACTAACCGATATGATATTTCATAAACGCCCGAATTATTTCGATATAATTGCCAATGTCTCAGCCATTATAGGTGCGATTCCATCGTGCGCTCAGATGATATGCACCTTCTCTTAAGGTATAAAGTTCCTTCAGATATTCTGCCGTTTCGGGGATTGCCTCCTGATACAGCCTCTTTAATTCAGGGATTGGCGCCTTTGCCTGTTCTACCGCCTCGGCGGTCATAAAGTGTTCGATTACGGAGCCGATGGATTTTCCTCCAAAGCTCAGGATTTTTCCGATGATTCTGCGTTTTCTTCCTTGGTCATCGCATACCATAAAGTTTGTAAGAATTTTCATCATTTTGACAGAAAGATAAATGTTTATGGTTTTTACAAGCGGAATAGCTCTGTGAATAACTTTTGCATATTCCATTTTCGGGACAATACCGCAAGCCGGGTAATAGTGGTCCGGATCTTTGCCGGTTTCTTCCATAAGCACACGATCAAATTCTTTCTCAAGAACGATATGAGGGACGACTCCTTCTGCGGCCATCTGGTTCACATATGGGTGGCATGCTGAGTCAAACATATAATGGCAGCCAAATCCCAGAAGATACGCAAGGAGCGCTTCATCATTGTTTCTGCGTACCTGGCGCATTCCTTCTTCGAAAAAGGCTCTTGCTTTCTCATGATGCATATCGATTCCAAACTGAGTGACCGGATTCTTTGAAACCATATAGTAGAACAGAATGTCCGGTCCATGCAGACCGATCCTGTACAGATCTCCATGTCTGCGAATCAGCGCCTTCATATCTGACGGCAGTTTTTTGTATACTTCTTTTCCAAATAAATCGTGTGCATATGTGGTTGGCATAACCATCTTCTCCTTCCCGTATTTTCCTGAAATGCTATAATCTTAAATGTCCTTTGATACAGATAACCATGCCAGAGCGTATTCTATAATTCATTCCTGTCGGTTAAACATCCAATTTCAACTGGATTTCTTCTTCCGCCTCAGCCTTAAAATCTTCAATCTGTACCGGATTGGGTACAGGCAGTGATTCCAGATCCTGAACGCCGAAACACCGCAGAAATTCTTCGGTAGTTCCAAATAATATCGGGCGCCCGGGGGCATCCAATCTTCCAAGCTCTCTGACCAGATTGTATTCTACCAGCTTATTGATCGCGTGGTCACATTTTACCCCGCGGATCTTCTCGATCTCTACTTTTGTCACCGGCTGCTTGTATGCGATAATGGACAAGGTTTCCAGCATAACATCTGAGAGTGCCGGCTTCTGAGGATGCAGCGCAATATTGATCAGATATTCATAATATTCTTTTTTGGTACACATCTGAAAGGAATTTTCCAGTTCTATGATCTGGATTCCTCTGTTTTCTTCCTGATAGCGGTCCATCATATTACGGATAATCCTTCCGGTTGTCTTCTCATCCACCCCGATGGCTTTGGCTATCCGGGGTAGTTCCACGGAACCGCCCATGGCAAAAAGTATCGCTTCGATAGCTGCTTCTGTCTCCTTAATCTTCACTCAGTCTTCCTCATTCCTTATCCTTTTGTTACGCATTTATCTTTTGCATACTGCGTATCCGTGCAGACACTGCCTGTATTTCTATTCCATTTTCTTACCCTTTCCTGTTACTCTTCTTCTGCAAATTCGGTAAGATTCTTCCAGGTATCCGGATCCGTCTGTACTTCTACAGAGATGTCATCAAACAGTCCATCCTGCTCGACATGAATATGTCCCATTTTCATCAGCTCCAGTATCGACAGAAAAGTGACTATCACCTGTACTTTAGAACTCTGGCTTTCCAGAAGATTACGGAAACTGAACTTCCTGTGGGTACGCGCAAATTCTTTGATCTCGATCATCTTATCTGACAGGCTGACTTCTTCTTTTTCGATAGTTCCAAACTTGCTTCGAATCGGGTCAACCTTGTCCTCCTGTCTGCGGATGATCGATTTGTAAATAGCATTTAATTTCTCCAGTGTCAGTCCTGCCAGCAATTCTTTTGGATCTACCGGTTCTTTGTACTGCATGACCTCATCCGGCAGAGTTGGCTCTTTAAAAAATACATTGGCTGCATCATCCATTTTGTCTTTCAATTCATAAGACATGAATTTATACATCTTATATTCCAGAAGTTTCTCAACCAGTTCTGCACGTGGATCTTCCTCTTCGCCCTCTTCATTTACCTCTTTCGGGAGAAGCATTTTACACTTGATATCCAGAAGTGTAGCGGCCATGACCATGAACTCACTCATAACTCCTAAGTCTTCGCGTTCCATTGCATGGATATATTCCATATACTGGTCTGTGATCTCCACAATAGGAATATCATAAATATCTATTTTATTCTTTTCAATCAGATGTAACAGCAGGTCGAGCGGACCCTCAAAAACTTCCAGTTTTACCGGAATTCCCATACGAAAACACCTCTCATCTCAAATACGGTTTCAAATCTACAATCAGAACTTCTCTGGGATTATGAATTCTTACAGGAATCGTGTGTTCCCCGGCTCCGGCACTTACCAGCATGTGCTGACTGCCTTTGTGAAAATCCCCGCAGCAAAATGCAGGAAATGGCTGAAGCTGTGGAGAAAGCAGTCCTTTGTGTCTGTTCAGCCTCACAATTCCTCCATGATAATGTCCACTTAAAATAAGATCTGCTCCCCAGTCAAAATAAGTATCGCCGTATTTTGGACTATGCGCAAGCAGAATATTCAGTGAATCTTCAGAGGGTTCTCCAATCAGTTCTCTGACTTCCTCTGTGTGAAGTCTGGGAGAGAATGGTTTCTTGTAATAGATCAGCGGAATCTCCAGGCCATAAACGGTAATGCCGGTTTTTCCAACCTTTAATTTGCTGAAATCATTATGCAGAATTTCAACACCAGCTTCTCTCAACTCGTTTTCATACTCCTGATATTCCCCTGCAAACTCATTTTCTTCCGGGTTGCTCCGATACAGTTTATACTCGTGGTTTCCCAGTGCATAATAAACCGGATACTGCGCCGAAAATCTCTTCAAAAGTGATTCTGCCTTTTTCATAGACTCCGAATCATTTCTTACGATCATGTCCCCTGCGATAAGAATTCCATCCGGTCTGTATTTGTTGATTGTTTCGAGAAGCCGCTGATTATCAGGACCGAATTCCATACCGTGGAGATCTGCAATAACTGCGAATCGGACTCCTCTGGCATCTTTGATTTTCTCTGAATGAATCGTATAGTGTACGGTTCTGAATCTTTTCATCTGGTCTTTCCTTATTTCTCCTTATTTTCCAAATCCACAATTCGGGAAGGTACAGACATCACAATTCAGGCAGAGTCCGCCCTCTCCCAGCTGATTGATCTCTGATGCGGTGATTTCATCATCTGCCATCAGTCTTGGCAGTAACAGATCAAAAATCGTATTCTTCGCATACATCACGCATCCCGGAAGTCCCAGGATCGGAATCTGTTTTCCATCTTTTTCATAATAGGAAACCAGCATCATTGCCCCCGGAAGTACCGGTGCACCATAAGATACGATACGGGTTCCTGTCGCTTTGATCGCGCCAGGTGTTCTGTCATCCGGGTCAACACTCATGCCGCCGCTGCAGACTACAATATCTGCTCCATCCTCAATAAATTTCAGGATATCAGCTGTAATCTGTTCCATATCATCCCCTGGCGTTGTCTGTCCGAGAATCTCTGACGGAAATCTGGCAAATTTATCTTTCAGAACAGGGGTAAAGGTATCTGTAATCAGACCTTTCTGTACTTCGCTTCCTGTTGTCACGATTCCCACTTTTTTCTTCTTATATGGGAGAATAGAGAAAATCGGCTGGTCGCCTGCCACTTCTTTCGCGCGGTCCATTTTCTCTTTCTCGATCACTAACGGAATAATTCTGGTTCCTGCAAGCTTATCGCCTTTTTTTACTGGAAAATCTCCATGGCGGGACGCGATCATCATCTCTCCAAGTGAATTAACCGCAACCAATGCATCTCTGCGAATTTTAAGTACACCGTCAATGTCTGCGATCAGCTCAATCTTTCCTTCTTTGATATCAGATCCATGCATGGTATCTGAATCTCCGGCACAGATCTGATAAAGAATCTCTGCACCTTCGTTCTCGTGAAGGATTCCTTCCTTCTTCTCCCAGACATATAAGTGTTCTTTTCCCACAGAAAGTAAAAGAGGAATATCCTCTTCCCTGACAATGTGTCCTTTCTTAAAAAGCACCCCTTTTTTTACATCTTTGATAATCTGTGTGATGTCGTGGCACAAAATATGTCCCACTGCATCTTCTGTACGGATTTCTTTCATTGTATATACCTTCCTTTTTGTTTTTTGCCACCCGCAATACCCATTTGGATTTTATTATACATCCTGTCTATGTCTTTTGTCAAAGTTTTAAAAGCACTGTGTTACTGTTCACTCCGTTCCCAGTAACAACGCTTTTAAGAGCAGTACCGCGTAATGCAATACTGCTCTTAAATTACTCACTGCTATTTTACTGTAACTGGATTCCCCAGATCTTGCAGTCTCTGGTTCCAACGACCATATAATTATCATACACAGCCGGCGAAGCCTCGATGACGCCATCACTGATCGACACGGTATCCTCCAGTTTACCGGTCTTGCCATCCAGGAGACGGACATCACCGCTACTGTTGCAATAAAGGACTTTTCCGCTCCCATCCTCGTTATAGACGCAGACCGGAGAGGACCATGCATAGGAAGAGGAGTCCTCCCATACTTTGGAACCATCGGATTTTTTCAGGCAGGCAAGGACTCCGGATGCATTGTCAGAAGTCTTGGATACTGTCACATATATGTAATCGGAAAGTTCGTTCTTTCCACAGGCAATCGTGGACTGAACGCCACCGGATACACCATCATCTGTATAGCATTGATAGTCTGTATGCCATACGATTTCTCCTGTCTCTGCATCGATCTTCCAGATTGGAATCGTCGCTGAATCATAGCTTCTCCAGCCAAGCCGGAAAGATGTGCTCACATACAGATACAGATGTCCGTTTTCAATTTCCAGAACCGGTGTCGAGTTTGAATCATCAAGTGTATCCTGTCCCCATACAAGCTGCAGGGTATTTAAGTTCAGGCACATCAGATTTCCCCCGTTATCTGCCATAAATGCATAACCTTTATAAATCGCAGCACTATCTTCCATTCCGATCCAGAATGATTCTGTGCTGCTTCTGGTACCATAATAGCGCCATTTTACAGTCTTACCAGGGTTAATAGATAACGTGCCATTGTTCTGATCATAATTAGTATTCAGTTTGATCAGATATACGATTCCGTTTTCTCCAGGATAAATCAGGGTATCTGTCTCGGCATCTACAAGCGCCGATCCGTCGAAGAAGCTCAGACTGCCGCGGAGCGAGAATTCATCATTATCTCCAAATGTATACATAACACTGCAATCCAGCAGGTTTACAACAAATACTCTTGCAGTTCCTTCGTTACTGTTGTATCCGGCACCGACATACATAATCGGATAGCCTCTCGGGTCCAGGGCACCTGCGCCTTTGAAAGTATATCCAAGATATAATGGATCGCGGGTTTTCTCTCCTGTTCTCAGATTCAGGAAATATACATATCCATCCATGCATGCATAGATCACCTCGACCAGATCATCGTCTGCCTTGGCTTTTTCTGTCATGTTCATATGAGCTTTCACTTCTTTTGGCCATTTTGCCATAAGCGGCTGTCCGGTCCATCCGCTTCCGGTCCAGACTGCACTGCCGGAAGAAAGAGAACCGGTATCTGCTGACCACAGTTTGTTTAATTTATAATTCGTCATATTTGCATATCCATATGTCGGATTATCACGGAAACTGTTTCCTCGGAATGTAACGATTCCATCTACATTTGTGTATTCCTGTCCTACATTAAATGTAATATCTTCATCCGGCTTATAGTCTGCAATATTTTCAAGCAGGTTTCCATCCACTTCAATGTTCGTATAGCTGATGAGATTTTCCGGCTTCGTTGAATCTACGCAGTGCGGCTCAAAGAAGATTTCCTTGCTCTCTTCCATTTCAACAAGGTCTTTTTCCTTCTTCGAACCTTTTGTTTTTTTAGTTCCTTTTGCTTTTTTTGCATTTGAGGACGATACTGCCTGTGCTTTGTCGCTGCCTGCTTTTGTACCAGATAAAAAGAGTCTGCTCCCTGCAAGCACAATCAATAATACAAGAATTATAATTCCACCGATTGTAATCTGTGGTTTCAGACGGAAACGCTTTCTTCCGCGTCTTTGTTTTCTTTTCTGTGTTTCTCGCTGCACTGTTGACTGAAGATATTCAGGTCTTGCAGATTTTTTCTTGTATCTGCTTTTCCTCAACTGTGATTTTCTTTTTTGATTCATACTTTTTCCCTCAAAATTCATGTATATTCATATTCCAGAGTGTATTTGAAAAAGACTTTCTACAGGAATGATTTTTTTAAATGCTCTCTAAGACAGTTTATCATATATTGGCAGATAAAGTAAGGTGTCAATGTAAAAAAGCATTCTATTGCCCATAAAAAATTACAATTTCTTCAGAAGTTCTTTCACACAATCCAAATAGGTTGCCTGACCTATTGTCCTGGCATAAAGAATCCGTACCCGGCCCAGCTCTTTTCCATCAGCAGAATAGATCATCTCTCCTGCCTGGCTTCCTTTCTTTAACGGTGCCTTTACCTCTCTGTGAATTCTCAGTTTCTTTTCTACTTTTCCAATAGTTTCCCCGTCTGTGTTTAGATATTGAAACTGCTTTTCATAAACTAACGGAACACTCTTCTCTTTTCCTTTTTTCACCGGAACTTCCGGTAAAGGCTGCATTTTTTCATCTATGTAAAGACTACATCTGGAGAAGCCATAATTCAGCATGGATGCCGCGTCCTTAAAGCGCACCTTATAATCCGGTGCTGCCATCACCACCGCGATCAGAGTAATCTTATTTCTTTTTGCCACTGCGCTGAGACAATATTTCGCCAGACTGGTGCTTCCTGTCTTTAAGCCCACACACCCGTCATAACTGCGAAGCAGCTTATTCGTATTTGTCAGTCCAAATTCTTTTGTTCCCTGTTTCGTCACATGTGTGATATTCTCCATCCATATGGAAGAATACTCCAGAATCTTTGGATACTTCGTAATCAGTTCTCTGCTCATAATCGCAATATCTCTGGCTGTTGTATAATGATTTGAAGAATCCGTCAGACCACAGCAATCTTCAAAATGTGTATTTTTCATTCCAAGTTCTGTTGCTCTTTCATTCATGTGGCGGACAAATTCCTGCTCACTCCCGCAAATATGTTCTGCCATCGCTACACTGGCATCATTTCCGGAAGCGATTACGATACATTTAATCAGCGTTTCTACTGTCTGGGTTTCGCCTTCTTCAAGAAATACCTGAGAACCACCCATGGATTTCGCATAGGCACTGGTAGTGACAATATCATCCAATTTCAGATTTCCCTTTTCCAGCGCATCAAAGATCAGAATCAGTGTCATGATCTTTGTAATACTGGCAGGGCTTCTCCTTGTATCCGAATCCTTCTGATAAATAACAGTTCCGGTCTGTGCCTCCATCAATACTCCGGATGGCGCCTGGATCAAATCGGCCGATTCCGTCTGCTGTCCGCTGTTCTCCTGTGTGGATTCATTTGCCGATTCATTCTGCCCTCTGGCAGTCAATGGCGTCAGAAGTATCGTAAAAGAAATAATCCATACACATATCACAGAAATCCACTTTTTTGCCATAATTTCTCTCCGGCATATTTATTCTATTTTATTATAAAGACCGTTTTATAAAAATATGCCAAAAGAGCTGTTGCCTTGCAAATTTTATTCGCCAAAGCAACAGCTCTTAAACTTTTTACAACATTGGTGCAATCGCGCGGAAAATATTCTGCATCATGCGCACCCCGATATTTCTGTTCAGACAAAATTCCAGTTCTACAGGATTGCAGTACTCCATTGTCTGCGTAAAGTCATCTTTAATGTCCTGCACAACTTTATTCTTATAAATCCATACGCCATCTTCAAAATGAAGATACAGACTTCGATAATCCAGATTGATCGTTCCCACCACGCCAATCTCATCATCACATACAAACGATTTCGCGTGGAGAAATCCCGGCTGATATTCATAGATTTTTACTCCTGCTTCCAACAACTGTCTGTAATAAGACTGTGTCAGAAGAAATACCAGCTTCTTATCCGGAATTCCCGGTGTCATAATCCGCACATCAACTCCGCTCTTTGCTGCCAGGCAAAGTGCCGTCATCATTTCATTATCGATGATCAGATATGGGGTACAGATATATACGTATCGTTTGGCTTTGTTTATGATATTCAGATATACGTTTTCACCAACGATTTCTTCATCAAGAGGTGTATCACAGAATGGCTGGACAAATCCGTCACTTTCAAATTCTTCTTCGTGATATTTATGTGGAAAATATGCTTCGTAGTCGATGCTCTCATCTGATCGTCCGACTACTGCCCACATATGAAGAAACATGGCGGTCATATTCCAGACTGCTTCACCTTTTAGCATAACTGCCGTATCTTTCCAGTGTCCAAAGCGTTCTTTCTGGTTGATATATTCATCTGCCAGATTGATTCCGCCGGTAAAACCTACCCAGCCGTCTATAATACAAAGCTTTCTGTGATCGCGGTTGTTCTGAATAATGTTCAATAATGGCCGGAACGGATTAAATACCTGACACTTAATTCCCTTTGCACGAAGTTCTTCATAGTATTTATGCGGCAATGTCGTAAGACAGCCAAATCCATCGTAAATCAGGCGCACATCCACACCCTCTGCTGCCTTTTCCTCAAGGATATGGCGGATCGTCCGCCACATCACACCATCATTGATGATAAAATATTCAATAAAAATATATTTCTTTGCCTGTTTCAGTTCCTGTACAAGCACAGGAAACATATCATCTCCTACCTGGAAATATTCCGCGGTCGTATTCTCATGAACCGGAAATCTGGAAACATCCGAAATATATCGGGACTGGATCGCTGCTGACGGATCCAGTTCTTCCAGCTTCTGCCTTGTCTCCGGCCGGTCACGCAGATATTCCCTGCTCTCTTCAATCCGCTGTTCAAAATGCTGCTGCATGATCGTCGCAATTCTGGAACGTCCAAACACAAAATACAGTACCACTCCAAGAATCGGCAGGATGAGGATGAACATCGTCCACGCCAGCTTATATGACGGATTAATTTCTTTATTTAAAATCCAGAGTACAAGCACGACACCGACCAGTTTAATTACGATGTCCACATATCTGGAAAAAGCTGCCAGCCGCAATACCATCAGAAAGATCCAGCCAAGCTGTACAAGCATTGCCACTGCCACATAAAAAATTCTGTTAAAGAGAATCTTTGCCAGTTTCTTTAACAGTAACAGGATCCAGTTTTTCTTTTCTTTCAGTTTTTTGTTGTTCTCTGCCTTCAAGATTACTTCCTTCCCCTGATATCGTTAATAATTTCCTTTTTTTACACTTTCTAGAATAAATAGAAATTATTTTATCTTTCCCTATTATTTTTCTTTATTATGATAAAAATCCCTGACAAACTGCCAGGGATTTTTGCGCACAATTAATTATATTTACGTTTTCTTGCGGCTTCAGATTTCTTTTTACGACGAACGCTTGGTTTCTCGTAATGCTCTCTTTTGCGGATTTCCTGCTGAATTCCTGCTTTTGCGCAGCTTCTTTTGAATCTGCGAAGAGCGCTATCTAAAGTCTCGTTCTCTTTTACGATTACGTTTGACATAGACTCACACCTAACCTCCCTCCAGTTGTAGATTGTGCTAAAATACAACTGTCTGGGTATTTTTCTTGCACAAGTGATATTATATATCATTGTCAGTGGGTTCGTCAACATCTTTTTGGTTAATTTTTGCAGAAATTTTATTTCAGCTGTCCTTCCAGGATTCCTGCTGCTGCATCTACAGCTTCCTGTGCCTTGGCCGGGTTCTTTCCGCCGGCCTGTGCCATGTTTGGACGACCGCCGCCGCCGCCACCTACGATAGCAGCTACCGCTTTGATCAGGTTACCTGCGTGAGCGCCTGCTTTCTGTGCAGCGTATGTTGCCATAGCAAGAAGGTTTACTTTCTCTCCGTTTACTGCTGCCAGAAGGACAACACCTTCACCGAGTTTGTCTTTCAGCTGGTCTCCGAGGTCACGAAGTCCATTCATGTCAACTCCGTCTACTTTTGCAGCCAGAAGTTTTACGCCTTTGACTTCTACTACTTTATCCATAACATCTCCCAGAGCACCCTGAGCCAGTTTGCTCTTTAAGGATTCGTTTTCACTGGAAAGTGCTTTTACTTCTCCCTGAAGATGTCCAATCTTCTCTACGATCTCAGAAGGATTTGCTTTCAGAGCTTTTGCAGCTGCATAAAGCAGTTCTTCCTGTTTCTTATAATATTCCAGAACTCCGTTTCCTGTAAGAGCTTCGATACGACGAACGCCTGCTGCGATACCGGATTCAGAAACGATCTTGAAGAGCATGATGGAGCTTGTGTTTGCTACGTGAGTACCACCGCAGAGTTCTTTGGAGAAATCGCCCATGGATACGACACGTACTTTCTGGTCGTATTTCTCACCAAACAGAGCCATTGCTCCGGATTTCTTTGCTTCTTCGATATCCATGACATCTGTATGAACTGCAAGACCAGCCTGGATTTCTTTGTTTACCAGCGCCTCAGTCTGTGCGATTTCTTCTGCTGTCATAGCCTGGAAGTGAGCAAAGTCGAAACGGAGTCTGTCTGGTGTTACCAGAGAACCTTTCTGTTCTACATGGCTTCCAAGTACAGTCTTTAATGCTTTCTGAAGAAGATGTGTTGCACTGTGGTTCTTCTCAGTGTCTCTTCTTGCAGCTTCGTTTACTTTCAGAGAAACAGTTTCTCCTGTGGAGATCATACCAGATTCCATATGTCCTACATGGCCGATTTTGCCGCCACGGAGTTTGATGGTATCCTCTACTACGAATTTACCGTTTGCAGTCTCGATCACACCGGTATCTCCGACCTGACCACCCATTGTTGCATAGAATGGAGTCTGCTCTGTAAAGACAGTTCCTTTCTGTCCTTCCATCAGGGAGTTTACGATCTCTGTCTCTGTTGTAAGGACTGTTACTTTGGAATCAAAGGTAAGATGATCGTATCCTACGAATTCTGTTGTAACATTTACATCGATATCATCATATACAGTTGCATCAGCACCCATATAGTTTGTCACTTCACGGGCAGAACGGGCTTTGTTTCTCTGCTCTTCCATGCATTTCTGGAAGCCTGCCTCGTCGATATCATATCCTTTTTCCTCAAGGATCTCTTTTGTAAGATCCATTGGGAATCCGTAAGTATCATATAATTTGAATGCATTTTCGCCGGAAAGTGTTTTCTCTCCTGCTGCTTTCATCTCATCTTCCATCTCTCCAAGGATACGAAGACCCTGGTCAATGGTTTTGTTGAACTGGTTTTCTTCGTTTGTGAGAACTTTGAAGATAAATTCTTTCTTCTCTTCCAGCTCCGGATATCCTGCTTTGGAACCATTGATCACTTCTTCACTTAATTTTGCAAGGAAGGGGCCTTCGATTCCAAGAAGACGTCCATGACGTGCTGCACGACGGATCAGACGGCGAAGTACATAACCGCGGCCTTCGTTTGTAGGCATGATACCGTCGGAGATCATAAATGTT
>ENA-OWPM01000179-OWPM01000179.1-human-gut-metagenome-genome-assembly--contig:-NODE-179-length-83477-cov-5.492076_pt1 | contig 83477 bp, 86 predicted proteins | sample MGYA00248267_ERZ651852 | MGnify/ENA primary metagenome ERZ651852 (study PRJEB26924, sample SAMEA4378228) | human gut metagenome | biome: human gut; feature: human-associated habitat; material: faeces... | reverse complement strand
ATGGCAGCAGAAAGAGAAGATTTATCTGCAATAATCACAATGCCTTGTTATCCAGCATGCAAGGAGTGATTTCTGGGAAGACAGGATACACTTCAAAAGCAGGATATTGCTATGTGGGGGCTGTAAAGCAGAAGAACATGACGATGACATTTTCTGTTCTTGCCAGTGGGTGGCCGCCGCACAAGACCTATAAATGGAAGGATGTAAGGAAACTGGTTCAATACGCCACAGATCATTACGAGAGACGAGAGATCATTGCAGATACAAGCAAGATCAAAGAAATAAGTATAAAGAATGGTCTTAAAGAAAAAGTCTTGCTGAAAACAGGAAATCTCAAGGCAGCATTTCTGGTAAAGAAAACAGATAAGATAAAGATTGAGAGTATCTTACCCTCTTTCATTGATGCACCCGTGAAAGAAGGACAGAAAGTCGGGGAGATCAAATATCTTATCAATGGAAAAAGTCAAAAGAGCGTTCCAATCTACGCAAAGCAAAGCGTAAAACAAAAAGACTACTGGTATTATTTTGAGAAAATAATTCAAAGATTTACGCTGATAGCCTAATGTGCTATGATAAAACAGATAAGAAAACAAGGGAGGCGAAACAATGCTGTTTTTAGAATATCCAAAATGCAGTACCTGCAAGAAGGCAAAGAAATGGTTGGATGAACAAGGTATATCTTACGAAGACCGTCATATCATTGAAGACAACCCAACGGTCGAAGAGTTAAAAGACTGGCACGAAAGAAGCGGATTGCCACTGAAGCGATTTTTTAACACAAGCGGTATGAAATATCGTGAGTTAGGGTTAAAAGACAAATTGCCAGAGATGTCAGAAGAAGAACAATACGAACTGCTTGCAACCGACGGAATGTTAGTAAAACGCCCACTGGTTGTAGGAGATGATTTTGTGTTGATCGGGTTTAAAGAAGCACTATGGAAGGAGACATTAGCATGAATCGAGAAAATGCATGGACAACATATGAAGAAGCAGATATCAAGGCATTAGAAGGACTTTGCAAGGAATACAAAGATTTCTTATCCAATGGAAAGACAGAACGTGAATGTGTAGCACAGTCGATCGAATTGGCAAAGAAAGCTGGATATCAGGATTTAGAAGAACTGATCAAAAACCAGACACCATTAAAAGCGGGTAACAAAGTATACCGCACATGGATGGAAAAAACGATCGCATTATTCCAGATCGGAGAAGATGCGATTGAAGATGGATTAAATATCTTAGGAGCACACATCGACTCACCAAGACTGGATCTTAAACAGAATCCATTATACGAAGACACAGAGATGGCATTATTAGACACCCACTATTACGGTGGAGTTAAGAAATATCAATGGGTTACACTTCCATTAGCACTTCATGGGGTTGTTGCTAAAAAGGATGGCACTTTAATAGATATATGTATAGGAGAAGATGAAAATGATCCTGTAGTTGGAATATCAGATCTTTTAGTGCATTTAGCAGGAGAGCAAATGGGAAAAAAGGCTGATAAAGTTGTTGAAGGTGAAGATTTAAATGTGCTTGTTGGAAGTATTCCATTAAAAGAAGATGAAAAAGAAGCTGTAAAAGCAAATATATTAAAAATATTAAAAGAAAAGTATGATTTTGAAGAAGAAGACTTTTTATCAGCTGAAATAGAAATAGTTCCAGCAGGTAAGGCTAGAGATTATGGATTAGATAGAAGTATGATCATGGGATATGGTCATGATGATAGAGTATGTGCTTACACATCTCTTGCTGCCATGTTAGATATTGAAAATGTTGATAAGACTTGTTGTACTCTTTTAGTTGATAAAGAAGAAGTTGGAAGTAATGGAGCAACTGGTATGCATTCAAAATTCTTTGAAAACATAGTTGCTGAATTAATAGATAGAGTAGAAGGATATAATGACTTAAAATTAAGACGATGTCTTACAAATTCTAAAATGCTTTCATCTGATGTAAGTGCTGCCTTTGATCCAAACTATCCAAGTGTAATGGAAAAGAAGAATAGTGCATATTTTGGTCATGGAATTGTATTTAACAAGTATACTGGTGCGAGAGGAAAATCAGGATGTAATGATGCTAATGCTGAATATATGGCAGAGCTTAGAAGTATAATGGAAAAACATGATGTAAGCTTCCAAACTGCTGAATTAGGTAAAGTAGATGCTGGTGGTGGTGGAACTATTGCATATATTCTAGCAAATTATAATATGGAAGTTATAGATTCTGGTGTAGCAGTTCAAAACATGCATTCTCCATGGGAAATTGTTAGTAAAGTAGATGTTTATGAAACAATGAAGGGATATAGAGCATTCTTAAAAGAAGCATAAAATAATATGAAAAGAACCTAAAAGAATATTAAATCTTCTAGGTTCTTTTCATATTATAACTTAATTTGTAATTTTTCTAATAAGTTTGATAAATTTTCAGATGAGATCTCCATAGAACCTATATCTCCGTGTCTAGTATCATTTTGTATGCCGTGAAAATCAGAACCACAAGAGTTTAACAAATTATATTCTTTAGCTAAATTTAAATAATAATTAGTTTCTTCAGTTGTATTTTGATAATAAATTGATTCTATACCATCTATATTCATTTTAATAAATTCCTCTATAGGAGTATTTTTTATTAATTTTGGGTGTGCCAAAAAAACTAAAGCATTATATTTCTTTAAAAGATTTATTCCATACTCTGTAGATAGCTTTAATGTAGGAACATAAGCCTTAGAATCTTTTCCTATAAATTTATCAAATATTTCATCGTGACTATAATCATATCCAGCATCTATTATAGCTTTAGCAATGTGAGGTCTAGCAATTGTATCTTTTGATTCTTTTAATATTTTTTCAAAACTTATTTTTATGTTAAATTCATCATCTAATTTTTTAGTTATTTTTTGAGCTCTTATAATTCTATGATTTTTTATTTTGTCTAGCTCTTGTATGAAGTTTTGATTATTATAGCTTTTGTCTTTAAAGTAACCTAATATATGTATGCTTTCATTGTTATATTGAGTAGATAATTCTATTCCAGGAATAAATGAAATATCATATTTTTGACTTTCTACCAGGGCTTCATCTAAGCCGGAAACAGTATCATGATCAGTAATTGAAAGATATTTTACATTATTCTTGTAAGCCTTGAAGACAACTTCTTTGGGTGATAAAACTCCATCAGAAGATGAAGTATGAACATGAAAATCAGCTTTGATCATTTTTGTATTAACCTCCAAATTTACAGTGATTTTAATAATTAAAAAGAAATTCTTATTTATAATATAATATCATAATAATAGTTATTTGAAATAGTTTTATAAAAAATACTGTAAATTAAGAAGTTATTTAATTAGACGTAGGTGTATTTTGTATATGGCTGCAAAATTCAAATAAGTTATAACCTAATGGTACATTTTCCATAGATATAGAGTCTTCTTCAAAAGTGCCATCCCATGGTGATATAGAAATATTTGAAGAGCTAAAAACCTTGATTAGATATTTACTAGTATCATCGAATACTATTTTTATTCTAAAAGGCTCTTTTTCTACAATATAATTATCTAAATAATTTGTTTCAGTTAATGAACCTATAAAATTTTCGATTATATCATCTTCATCAGAAGATACTTTAATCTCCTTATAAAGATTAGTATCAAAAACGTATAAAGTAAAAGGATCATTCTCAAGAAGCTTCTTTTTAATCTCACTTGTATAATAATGATTATTAGGTTTTTTAGATAGACTTATGTATTTTGGATCTTGAATAGTACAACTACATAGCATTAGTGAAAGAAGTGTGCTAACTGCAAAAAATAAGAATTTTTTCAAACGAATTTCCTCCCATAAAAGTAATACTTATTTTAATTTATTCAAAAGAGATTTTTTTAGAACTTGTTAAAGTTCAGATATAAGTGATAATTAGGTATTTTGTTTAATAAAAATACAAGGTAAGAATAATTTGGAGGGCACCATGTATATAATAGGAACAGCAGGACCTAATATAAAAGAAAAGTCTTCAATAAAGGGAATTATTGATAATGGAGTAAATGTCTTAAGGTTTAATTTTGCACATGGAAGTGAAGACGAATTTTTAGAATTCTTAAAGTTTACAAAAGATATTGATAAAAATGTTAAAATAGTATTAGATCTTTCAGGTACAAAAATTAGGGTATCTAATAGGTTTGATTATATATACAAGATTTATGAGAGAGAAGAAGTATATTTTTGCGGAGAGGATAAATATGAAAGCATAAAAAGCAGTTTTAACAATAAGAAACTTATACCATTAAATATAAAAGATGAATTATTGCATTTGAAAAAATATAAAGAAATATCAATTAAAGATAATACAATGAATTTTAGAATAATAGGAAAAAAAGATAGCGCAATAAAAACTATAACTATAAAAGGTGGAATAATAAGAAAGGGAAAAGGTTGTAATATAAAGAATCTCGACAGAAGTAAATTTGATTTAAGTGAAAATGATAAAAAAGCAATCTTATGGGGAATAGAAAATCAGGTTGATATAATATGTCAGTCATTTGTGGAAGAAATAAATGATATAAAAAAGATAAAGGAATTTTTATCTAAAAATTCAATTACAGAATATAAGCCAACTATTTGGGGGAAAATAGAAACTTTGAAAGGAGTAAACAATATAAAAGGTATAATAAAGGAAGTTGATGGAATTGTTATTGGAAGAGGAGATTTAATACCAGAAACATCAATTGAAGATACACCTATTTATGAGCAGATTGTTATGGATGAAGTTTTAAAAGAAGGCAATAAAGATCTAATTATAGCTACACATATTTTTAATAGCATGAAAAATGGAAAACGTGCATCAATAGCTGAAGTAGAATGTGTATATAATTTTATTAAAGCAGGGGTTACAGGATTTTTATTAGCAGGAGAAACATCAATAGGAAAGACACCGTTAAAAACAGTGAAATTTTTGAAATCACTCATTGATAAATATATAAATTAAATTTATTTAATCTTATGTCATTTACATTCATATAAAGTCATGATAAAACTTCACAAAATAGAACGATAAAATTAGTCATATTATTTTTATTTTGTGAAGTTTCCATTTATAAAAGTTTATGAATTTTATTAAAATAGATAGTTATTATAAGTGTTAAAGCATAATCATAAACTAGAAACATAATTTGAGCTAAAATAAATACTATATATAATGAATATGGTAAAACAATATTTCCAATGAAAGCAGTCATTATGAAATATATAATTAAGAGTAGCACATTAAATGTAAGTAATTTTAATAATATTTCATAAGTTAGCTTATGAATCTTTTCAATATAATGCTTTATTATTCCGTAAATTCCGAAAAACAATATATATGCTAGTGAAATGTTAATAGGTATTATCATTAAGCTAAGTATACTGCTACAAGCGTATACTAGAAAAGCATTTTTTATACTAGTTCTAATAATACAGATAGGAATTAAGCATGATGATATGGTGAGAACGGATAAAGTACTTATTGGCAACAAAGAGGTAGCATAAAGAACTACTAAAGTAAGAGCTATTAAAATTCCGCTTTCAGCAATATGTTTAGATTTCATTGTATCACTTCCTATAAATTAATATAAAGAAAGAAATTAAGTCATATATTTAGACTCAATTTCTAAAACACTAACAAAATATGTAAATTAACAACAACTAATAATATCTCCACCAAAACATTCACATAAGGTGTCTAAACACCATAACTGCATACAGCAATCACATGGATCTTGGGAACCGCCTCTTGTTGTTCTATAATATGGATTAGAATAGTTTGTAGTTCTTTGATTTAGAGAATTTAAAACCTGTCTATATTCAAAATTGTTTGGATCCATACGGGTAGCAGTGCTAACATGTTCATAAGCAGAATCATACCAACCTTTGTTAAGCATAACAACTCCATATAAAAAGTGCCATTCAGCATTTCTATTTGGAATAGAATTTAAGCTTTGTTCAGCAGCAGTAAAGTTTCTGCTATTTATATATCTTCTTATTTCTTGTAGATTAAATGAGTTATTAGAAGATGTATTACTATAACTAGTTGAAGAATTGGTAGAATTAGAATAATTATTTGAACTTCCATAGTTACCATTATTTTTAGTTAATGTATCATATGCTTCATTTATTTCCCTCATCTTTTGTTCTGCTAAATCTTTAAGTGGGTTATCAATATATTGATCTGGATGATATTGTTTTATAAGTTTTCTATATGCACTTTTTATTTCATCTTGACTTGCTCCCTGTTTTAATCCTAATACTTCATATGGGTTCATTTATAAGTCACTCCTCTTGCTTTTGTTAATTTTATCTTCATTTTCAATTACCTTTAAATATTTATCCATTAATCCAAGTTCAATTATATTAAAAATTATATCTTTATTTCGAGTTAGATTAAGTTTGTTTAAATTTTCCATGCAAGTATAGCCGCAATTTAATATTGTGAACTGAACTCTTTGTTTTATTGATTCCATAAATCTATTATAATCTAAATTATCTTTATTATATAAATAATTCAATGGATTAAATTTATTTTTTTCTATATCAGACTTTAAATCATCTAAAGCATCTATTAAATATATCCATTTTCCAATAGAATATCCTAATTGATATAGTGTTTCTCTTAGTTCATTAGAATCATCTTTTAGATTGAAAGGATATTCTTTTAAAACTATTCCAACTAATTTGCTAAATGGCTCACAAATTTCATCTATACAAGTAAAATTTTTATTCTTTTCTAATAGAGAAAGATCATTTAAGCATTTACGTATCTTATTATTTATTTCTATAATGGAAGTAGAAAACTTTTTTTGGTAAGGTGATAATAGAGCAGCTTTAAATTTACTTTTTAAATTATCATCATCATTAACATCGTCTATAAACTTATAATATACTAATGCAATATTTATTGCAGCAGCGTAAGATAATGCCTCATTATCATCAATTATTATTTTTTTCATTGATGGATGAAGCGCACATAAATGCTTTTTTACTTTTATTTCATCAGCACTTAGACCATCTAATAACAAACCTAAAAAAGTCATATCATAGTTTAAGAATGCTCTAGGAACATTACCAAAATTGTTCTTTATATGACAACAAAGACCACAGTAATAACATTTAAATCTTTCGTAATCTTTGACTTTCATTTCAGCTTTTAATGGAGTAACATATCCAAACAAGGTCAACACTCCTTAATTTAATTCATTATAAACTTATTATATTATACAGTAATTAATATAATTCAAACAACAGTATAGAAGATTAATAAGAAAAAGTTAATATATTATTAATAATTATTTATAGGGGAATAGGATTATATAATAAAAATTAAATAAAGATCTAATTCGACAAAGTATTGAAAATGTTTTAAGAAAAAATATGATAAAAAATGATATTAAGTACTATAATTAATGAGTGATAATCTATAAAGATTTACATAACAATACTTTTTTTTACAATTAGTACACGCTTTTAATTAAAGCACAGTTGCTTTTTATCTTGGAAGAGATATAATTAACTCATAAAATAGTTTTATTGGAATATAATATTAAAATGGACAAAGTGTATTAAATATTTATTATTTATGAATAATATAGAAAATAAATAAATAATTTTTCTAAAAGCTATTTACAACGGATAATTATTATTATATAATAATATCTGAAAGAGACAAAAACAAAAGATAATAAATTAAAAATAATTATAGATATTTTAGGAGGAGTTTATTATGAAAAAATTTGTTTGTACAGTATGTGGTTATGTTTATGAAGGAGAAACAGCTCCAGAAAAGTGCCCAGTGTGTGGTGTAGGTGCTGATAAGTTTAAAGAACAAGCTGGAGATATGACTTGGGCAGCAGAACATGTTGTAGGAGTAGCTCAAGGTTCATCAGAAGATATCATGGCTGACTTAAGAGCTAACTTTGAAGGAGAATGCTGCGAAGTAGGTATGTATTTAGCAATGGCTAGAGTTGCACATAGAGAAGGTTATCCAGAAATTGGTTTATATTATGAAAAAGCAGCTTGGGAAGAAGCTGAACATGCATCTAAATTTGCTGAATTATTAGGAGAAGTTATAACTGATTCAACTAAGAAGAACCTAGAATTAAGAGTAGCTGCTGAAAATGGAGCAACTGAAGGTAAGTTCGATTTAGCTAAGAGAGCTAAAGCTGCTAACTTAGATGCTATACATGATACAGTTCATGAAATGGCAAGAGATGAAGCTAGACACGGAAAAGCTTTCAAAGGATTATTAGAAAGATATTTCGGTTAATAAATAAAAAAATAAGATAAGAGTACTTTTGTACTCTTATCTTATTTTTTTTATTCTCCTAATTTTAAAACTAAATCATTATAAGTAGATTCGTAAACATCAAAAGTTTTTTTATCAAAACATACCATTGCAATTTCATCTAATTTATTAGGCGTATTTTTTATGAAATTAAATATTTCTTCTAATGCAATTTTACTTGCTTCTTTAATTGGAAACCCATAAGCTCCAGTACTTATAGAAGAAAAAGCAAGTGTTTTTATTGGATAAGTACTGATATATTTGTTAAATTGATCAACAGTTGATTCTTTTTTCCTTGAGCTATTAAATAAGTAAAGATGATCATTTATAATTCTAATGCATTGCTCAGAATAATAAGAGGCATAGTTAACAGCTACATTTAGAACTGAACGATAGCAATTTCTTAAATATTTATTTTCGTGTCCATTATGTCTGTAAATAGGTCCAACAGTATGGATTATCCAGAAAATACCTTGTGTAGTTAAATTATATGATCGAGTAATCTTTGAACTTCCTGTAAGGCACCCTTGTAAAAATTTACACTCTTCTAGCAATTGTTCACCACAGGCCTTATGAATAGCACCATCAACGCCACCACCACCAAGAAGAGAGGCATTTGCAGCGTTAACAATTGCATCATATTTAACTTTTGTTATATCGTCTAATATTATCTTAACTTTTGTCATATATATCCCCTCAATAATATAAATTCTAATTAATTATAGTTTACACCAAAGAATAGAAAATAAAAAGAAATTATTGGATAATATAGAAATGAAAATATAATATAGAAATAGCATTAAAAATACTTTACTAAATTATCTGTAAACACTTAAAATAAAAAGTAATTAATAATATGTTAAGGAGAAGAAAATATGACAATAAAAAAAAGTATTGTAATATCTAATATATTAATGCTTTTAATACCGGTTGTATCAATAATAAGTATATCAACAATAATTAAAGAACCTTTCTTAAGATTAGTTGAATCAAAAATGAATGACTATGAACTAAATACGCCAGGAGCTTACTTTGTTCAAGATAGACTAAGGCTTGATTTCAAAAAATTAGAAGATGAAGAATATTTCAAACGATTGCCTTTTGAACTAGAAGAAATGTTAAAACCAGAAGGATATAATTTATTTATAAAATATGGTAATGAAATACTTTTTTCTAACATTACAGAAAATGATAAGAAATCTATTTCTACAATAGGAAGTGAGCTGTTAGAACAATCAAATTCATTAGTACTTGAAGTTAATCATATATCACTGGTTAAAACAAATTTTTTTCATAAAGGAAAGGTTGTAGAAATAGTTACTATAAACTCTTCGTATGAACCTGCAAAATTTGATATGGGAAAACATATGAGAGCATATTTTCTTACATATATTAGTTTAGTTGGCTTAATATCAATACTAGTAATAACTTTAACCAATGGAATCTTATCAAATAGAATTGCAAGAAGCATTATTAGACCTTTAGATTTATTAAGATATTGGGCAGATCAAATAAAAAAAGGGAATCTTGATTTTGAAGTTAACTATAGTAAGGATGATGAATTTAAAAAAGTTTGTAGTGACTTTGATGAGATGAGGATACGATTAAAAGAAAGTATTGATACTAGAATAAAATATGAAGAAAATAGAAAAGAGCTTATGGCGGGAATATCACATGATTTACGAACTCCATTAACAGCAATAAAAGGGTATGTAGAAGGTTTAAGAGATAATGTGGCTAATACACCAGAAAAACAAAAGAAATATTTAAATACAATTTATTATAAAGCTTGTGATATGGATAGACTAGTTGAAGAGTTATTCCTGTTTTCTAAATTAGATACTGGTAAGTTCCCATTTAAATTTGATATAATTAAAATAAATGATTATATTAATAATTTCTATTTAAAAATAAAAGAAGAATTTTTAAATAAAGGACTTGAAATTTTCTTGGTCAATGATTGCAATGAAAAAGATAAAGTAAATATAGATTGCAAACAGATGGATAGAGTTCTTTTAAATATTATAGAAAATAGTTATAAATATAAAAAAGATAGTATTGGAACCTGTAAAATAAATATGTATGAAAAAGAAAATGATATTGTTATCAAAATTAGTGATAATGGAAAAGGTGTAAGTGAAGAAGAACTTGAAAAAATATTTATAAGTTTTTATAGGTGTGATCCATCACGTACAAAAACCAATGAAGGCAGTGGACTTGGACTTGCTATTGCGAAACAAATTATAGATAATCATAAAGGGAAAATTAGAGCGTATAGCAATAATGGACTGGTAATAGAAATATTAATTCCTAAAATATTATCAGATTAAGTAAGTTTAAAATTTAGATAGGAAATATAGACTAACGATGGCGGTGGAAAAGTTGAAAAAAATACTAATAATTGAAGATGATAAAAGTATTGCTGAATTAGAGCAGGATTATCTTGAAATTAATAATTTTGGAACAGAAATTGCAGCTACTGGATATCAAGGGTTAGAATTAGCATTAAATAAAGGTTTTGATTTAATTTTGCTTGATGTAATGTTACCAGGAAAAGATGGTTTTGAAATATGCAGAGAGGTGCGAAAGTATAAAGAGATTCCTATAATTATGGTAACAGCTAAAGAGGATGATATATATAAGATAAAAGGCCTTGGCATTGGTGCTGATGATTATATTGTTAAGCCATTTAGTCCAAGTGAGTTGGTTGCAAGGGTAACTGCTCATATAAAAAGATATGAAAGATTGACTAATATTGATAAAAGAAGCAGAGAAAAAGATAATATAATTGATCTTGGAAGATTAAAACTTATGTGTGATGCAAGACGTGTATATGTAGGAGATAATGAAATTAGATTAGCCAATAAAGAATTTGAACTTCTTCAGTTTTTAGCAATGAATCCTAACATAGTTTTTTCTAAAGATAAATTATTAGATAGAATTTGGGGAGAAGAATCATTAGGAGATACATCTACAGTTACTGTACATATTAATAGAATAAGAGAAAAAATAGAAATAGATAGCAGTGATCCTCAATATATAGAAACCATATGGGGAGCTGGATATAGATTTAATATTTAAATAAAAAGTTAAAATATAAAATATGAAAACCAGATGGATAAAGATACATTTACATCTGGTTTTTACTATGTAAAGAAAAATTTATTAAGCTACCGTTAAGAAAAGTAAATTAAAATATAAGTTAAAGTTCATGTTATTCATTTTGTTTATAAATTGTTTAGATTTGTTTTAGAGGAAAGTTATATTTTATCTCTATAATTAATCTGTAAAAAATTATTTTATTCAAAAAACACTTGTTTAACTATTTTTTAAAGAAGTAACTTATTAAAGGAGGCAATAAATTTGAAAAGAAAAATACTATGTTTTTTGATTACGTCATTATTAATCTTAAATACAGTTCCAGTATTTGCATCAAGTGATAGTGGACAAACTGCAATTTCATTAGAAAACATAAAAGAGGTAATGCTTGATAACAGCATAGAGATGAAGATTGCAGAAAATAATTATAAGCAGACGCTACAGAAGTATGAAGATATAAAAGATGCTGTTGATGATTTAGAAGATGAAATATATTCATTAAAAGCACCTTCAGATACTGGATCTGATACGTATGATAGTGAATATGAATCATATAATACTAAATTGAGCAATTTAAAGAGCCAATTAAGTTCTAAAGAAGATGAGGAAGAAAGTTATAAATACACAGTAAAATCTGCAAAAATAAATTATAGAACTACAGTAGAAAATAAGGTGTATTCAGCTAAAAAAGAATATGTAGCTTATTTAAGTGCTGTATCAGATTTACAACTTATGGAAGATCAACTTAAATCAGATCAAAAAGATTTAGAATTATATAAGAAAAAATATGAGTATGGATTTATATCTAAAAAAGAATATGACTCTTATAGTATTACTAATACTACTTCTAATAATGATTATGAATCAAAAAAGAAGGATGTTGAATTAGCACGCAATAATTTATGTTTTACATTAGGATTAGATATTAATAGTGATGTTGTTTTCGATACAAACATAGAAGATACATTTGACGATGTACTTGATATTAATTATGATGAAGATTTACAAGAAATGCTAAGTAATAATTATGATATAAAATTGAAGGAAATAGAAATAGATAAACTTGATGATAGTGAAGATTCATATGATAGTGATGAAGTTTATGATTATGATGTTGATAATGCAGATTTAAATTTAGAATCAACAAAAACAAATGCTGAATTAGAATTTAAGGAGCAATACAACACATTAATAAGTTCATATAATAAACTTAAGACAACTTATGATGAATTAAATCAAAGTCAAATTGACTATAACCTTATGAAACAAAAAAATCTATCTGGATTTGCATCTGATAAAGAACTAAGTGATAAAAAATTAGAGTTAGATAATAAAACTTCAAGTTTTGTTAGTGACAAAAATAATTTTTTATTAACATATTTGAATTATTTGCAAATGAAGGAGGGCTATTAAATTGAGCTTTAATTTTAAAGATATAGAAATAAAAAAGTTTTTAAATAAAAAAGTTATTATTTCAACAATTGCTATAGTATTAGTTGTTACTACAGCGGCAATAGGCATAACTATAAAAAAATCAAAATCTAATAAAGATTCACAAACAAAGGTGAAATATACAATATTAAATAAAACAAATGTAATGACTACTGTAAGTTCATCAGGAGCAATAAAAAGTGGAACATCTACCAATGTGTATTCAAATTTTGATGATAATTATACTTTAAAAGAAGTGAATGTTGAAGTTGGTGATGAGGTAAAAGCAGGAGATGTTTTAGCTGTAATTGATACAAGTGATTTTGAAAAGGAAATTGAACAACTAGAAGCAACTGTAACTGCTAATGAAACAAAAGCAAAATTAACATTAGAAAAAGCGAAAAAAGCATATGAAGATGAAAAAAATTTATATGATAATGATTTAAATTCTTCTGTAGTTAATGCAAATGCAACTCTTGAATCAGCTAAGCTTTCACTTGAAAATGCTCAAAGAGTTTATGAATATAATAAAATGCTTAATGAAAATGGAGATATTTCAGAAAATGATCTTAAATCAAAAGAGATAGATTTTGAAAACGCAAAAAATGATTATACTAAAGCAGAAGTAGCATTAAACTCTGCTAAGGTTTCTGCTGAGCAGAGTTTAAAAAATGCACAAACTGATTATGAAAGTGCTCTTGCAAGCTATAATGATAATAGTGACAGATTGCAGCTTGAAACTAAAAAAGCAAAGCTTGAAGATAGTAAGGTAATAGCACCTGTTGATGGGACTATTACAGCAGTTAATGTTGCTGTAGGAGATAAATGTGGTTCGGGTGCATTTTTTGTAATACAAGATTTAAAAGATTTAATAGTAGATGTTGACGTTGATGAAACTGAAATAGCAAATGTAAAAGTTGGACAAAAGGTACAAGTTACAACAGATGCATCAGAAAATCAAATATTAAATGGTGAGATTGTAAGTGTTGATCCAATTTCTAGTGCAGTAGCTAGTACTTCAAGCAGTTCTTCAAGTAGTAGTGGATCTTCTTCATCAGGAAGTGGCACATCAAATTCAACAAGCAGTGATGTAACATTTACTGCTAAGGTTCAAATAAATGATTATAATGAACTTGTTAAAGTAGGAATGAATGCAGTTGTTAATATTATTACAAATGAAGTAAATGATGTTTATGCAGTACCATATGAAGCGATTAAAAATGAAAATGGACAATCTGTTGTTTATGCAGCTAAAGAAAAAAGTGGAAAGTATGTAGTAGAGTCAATACCAATAACAACAGGATTAGAATCTGATATTTATACTGAAGTAAGTGGAACAAATTTAAGTGATGGCTTAATTATTTTAAATGACCCATCAAGTTACAAGGTAGGAGATGAGGTTGACATAAAGTTACCTCAAAAGCCTCTACAGGCAAATAAAGAAGGGAATTCACAAGATGTGACTAATATTACTGAACCTAAAAAAGATGGTGAGGAGTGATTATCGTGAATAAAAAAATAATAGAAATGAAAGATATAGTAAAAAGTTTCTATATAGGAACTCCCAATCAGTTAAACATTTTAAAAGGAATTAATATAACAGTAGAAGAAGGAGAATTTGTATCTATTGTTGGTAGTTCTGGTTCTGGTAAAAGTACACTTATGAACATAATAGGAGCGCTTGATAGGGCAACTTCTGGCTCATATATTTTAGATGGAACTAATATTCAGGATATATCAGATAACGGATTATCAGAAATAAGAAACAAAAAAATAGGTTTTGTGTTTCAAACTTATAATCTAATACCTAGAAGTTCAGCACTAAAAAACGTTGAATTACCACTTCTTTATGCTGGAATGGACAGAAAAGAAAGAAAAGAAAGAGCAGAAAGCTTTTTAGAGCTGGTAGGAATGAAAGATAGAATGAGTCACCAGCCAAATGAATTATCAGGTGGACAGAAACAAAGAGTAGCAATTGCCAGGGCCTTAGCTACAAATCCAAGCATAATACTTGCCGATGAACCTACAGGAGCACTCGATTCAGCAACAGGAAGATTAGTAATGGACTTGTTTCATAAAGTGCATGAAGAACAGGGAAAGACCATAGTGTTTATAACACATAATAATGAACTAGCAGATGAGACAGAGAGAATAATAACATTAAAAGATGGTAACATCATATCAGAAGAAGATAATAAAAGATATTTTAAAAGATTTGGAAATGGTGAAGTATCATGTTTATAAAAGAAAATATAGCATTAGCTTTAGCAGGGCTTAAATCTAATAAAATGCGTGCAATACTTACTATGCTTGGTATAATTATAGGTATAGCATCGGTAATAAGTATTGTTTCAGTAGGAAATGCAATGACTTCTTCTGTAACTAGTTCAATGGCAGATATGGGAACAAGTAATATTATGGTAAATGTAACTGAAAAGAGCACCACAACTACTACAGATACACCACAATCTCAAGATGGTAATAATGGTGGAGATGGTAAAGATAGCGAAATGGCAGATGGTGATCCACAAGGTGGTGATATGCCGGGCGGTGGGGGCCCTGAAGCTGGTAGAGGTGGCCCACAAGCTGGTGGAGGCGGAATGCCAGGCGGCGGAGGCGGTGCTCCATCTGGTGGAGGCGGAATGCCAGGTGGCGGAGGCGGTGCTCCATCTGGTGGTGGTGGAATGCCAGGTGGCGGAGGCGGCGGAGGTCGTCCAGGAATGTTTGGCTCAGATGCTTCTACACCAGATGATAAAGACCTTATAACAATGGATACTATTAAGGATCTAGAAGAAACTTTCAGTGATAAAATTAAAGCTGTTAGTGTTTCAGAAACTAAAGATTCAGGAAAAGCTAAAGATGGGACAGCATATGCCAATGTAAGCATAAAAGGTACTAATCCTGGTTATGCAGATGTTGAGAACATAGAGCTTATTGATGGAAGATATATTTCTGACAAAGATATGGATAGTGCAAAAAAGGTTGCTGTTGTGTCAGATAAGTTAGTTACTAAAATTTTTGGAGAAGGAGCAGATCCAATAGGAGAGCAGGTTAAAATATATACATCAGATGCAATTTACTCATATACAATAATAGGCATTTATGAATATAAGTCTAAAGGAACAGTTACAACAGCCTCAGAAGAAAAATTAACTACAGATTTATATATACCTGTAACTGCTGTTAAAACATCTTCAACAGATAAAAATTATCAATCACTTACAATAAGAGCAAATGATGATGTTGATATACAGGATTTTACTGACGAAGTTCAATCATACTTTGATCAAATATATGCTAGAAATACTGAATGGGAAGCTAGTGTAAGCAATATGGAAAGTATGCTTGAATCAATGACATCAATGATGAGTACAATAGCTCTTGCTATATCAGCCATAGCAGGAATATCACTTGTAGTTGGTGGGATTGGTGTAATGAATATAATGCTTGTATCAGTTACTGAAAGAACAAGAGAAATTGGTACAAGAAAGGCATTAGGTGCTAAAGGTAGTCATATTAAGATGCAATTTATTATAGAATCTATGATTATATGTGCAATGGGAGGAATTATAGGAATAATTCTAGGCATTGTATGCGGTGCAGTTGCTTCTAACTTAATGGGATATGCAGTTGTTATATCTCCTGTAGTAATATTAGGAAGCTTCACATTTTCTATGGCTATTGGAGTTTTCTTTGGCTATTATCCAGCTAAAAAAGCAGCATCTCTTGATCCTATTGAGGCATTAAGATACGAATAGAATATATTGATTTTATTGCATATAATGATATAATTTAGTAGTAGAATAACAAAGGAGCTTTGTCGAGTACAAGCTCCTTTGTTAATAAAAATATAGATATATGTGAATTAAATTGTAAAAATCACATAATATATTAAAAATTGGAGGAAAGAGTTAATGTACAGTTTTGTAAACGACTATAGTGAAGGAGCTCATCCAAGAATAATGGAAGCTATGGTGAAAACAAATTTGGAACAAACAAGTGGATATAGCACAGATTATCATACTGAAAATGCTAAGAGACTTATAAAAAAGGCAATTGATTGTGACGATGTTAACATACATATACTTGTTGGTGGAACTCAGACAAATGCAATTGCAATTTCGTCTTTTTTAAGACCACATCAGGCTGCAATTGGAGTAGATACTGCACATATTAATGTTCATGAAACTGGAGCAATTGAAGCTACAGGACATAAAGTTTTGACTGCACAAAGTGAGGATGGTAAATTAAAGCCAGAGATGATTCAAAAAATAGTCAATGAACATACTGATGAACATATGGTGCAACCAAAATTGGTATACATATCAAACTCAACAGAGATTGGGACAATATACAAATTAGATGAAATAAAGGCCATAAAGGAATGCTGCAATAAGAATAATTTACTTTTATTTCTAGATGGAGCACGTTTAGGTGTAGGTCTTACATCAAAAGAAAGTGATGTTAAATTAAGTGATTTGCCAAAGCTTTGTGATGCTTTTTATATAGGAGGTACAAAAAATGGAGCATTATTTGGAGAAGCACTTGTGATATGTAATAATTCTTTAAATGAAGATTTTAGATTTTTAATAAAGCAGAAGGGTGCAATGTTAGCTAAAGGAAGACTTCTGGGAATTCAATTTGAGGAACTATTTAAAGATGATTTATATTTTGAATTGGCTAGACATGCCAATAAGATGGCTATATTAATTAAAAATGCAATCTCTGAGAAAGGATATAAGTTTAAATCAGATTCATCAACTAATCAACAGTTTCCTATTTTACCTAATGATTTAATAAGTGAACTCGAAGAAAAATTTTCTCTTGGAGATATAATTCGTGTAGATGATAAAAATAGTTCTATAAGAATTGTAACCTCTTGGGCTACAGATGAAAATATTGTATATGAATTTATTAAAATAATAAAAAAATTTGATAAATAGTAATAATTTTGAAGAGTGTTGATTTGAAAAAAATATGTAATTATGTTATATTTGTTATAGCATTTTTATAAAATACAATTTCTGAAAAGTAAGAGAGGGGAATAAAAAATGATATTAGTAAATTGTGCATTAAGACAAGATGATATTGTTGCAATAGTTGAAGCTGTAGAATTTGAAGGAAAAAAGCCATTTAAATTAAATAAAAAACAAGGTATTCAATTATATTTTGATGCAGATGTTGCAGATAGTCAAGCAGCAGCAAAAGAAATAAAAGCAGCTATAAAAGCTACTGAAGTGGGAAGGGCATTATTTTTTAATGTTACAGCTCAATAATTATATAATTAATAAGATAAGGTTGTCTAATTATTAGGACAACCTTTTTCCATATATCAGATTTCTATTATATGAACTTTATTTCCACATTTTTCAATGACCTTTTCTAAATCTTTAAAGGATATCCAGACGGTTGCAGTATTCACATTTGGATGAAAGCCAAGGTAGTTTTCATTTATAATATTTTTATCAAAAACAAGCTCAACCTCATGATTAATATCATTCAAAATTCCAAAAGGAGTTACTGATCCTTTGGTTAACTTGAGGTAATGATAAAGTTTTTCTTCAGAAGCAAAGCTTAAAGGAGAAGAAGATAGTTTTTTTTGAAGATCTTTTAAATTAACACGTTTGTTTTGTGAAAGGACAACTAAAAAGAATTTAGAACCTTTTCTATCTTTTAAAAATAAATTTTTACATCCATATCCTATATTGAGTTCATCAATAGCAATTGCTTCTTCTACAGTAAAAACGGCAGGATGTTTTGTTATATCATATTTTATGTTCAAATCAGCTAATGTTTTGTAAACAAGGATTTCAGTAAGCATATAAATAACTCCTTTTAGACTAAATTATGTATATTTTATGAAACAATTATATTATAACACATACAAGATATATCTTTAGGATATGAGTCACATGTATTAAAAAGATTTAATATAATAAATGAAAGCTCTTTTTAGGAGAAAATATGGATAGCAATGGATTTGGTAATTTTGAAGATATTTTTAGAGCTTGTGGACTTGGAAACATAAATATGGATGATTTAAAAAATAGTAAAGATAATAAATCCAATGAAGAAAAGTTTAGAGATAAAACTACAAGTGATGGTAATGCACAAGATACAGGAGGTGGATTTAATTTTGGATGCAATGATATTCCGGGAGGTTTCCAAAATGTAAATCCAGAACTTTTTATAGTAGTTGCAGAAATACTCGGAAATGTAATGGCTGGAAATATGCCATTTAATGTTCAAAATGCAGTAGGAAATTGGCTTGAACTCGTAGGGCAAGTTATATTGACTTATAATTCACAACAACAGTATTTTCAAGGTGGACCAGGAAGATATTTTAATCCTATGTACTATAATGTAAGTAATCCTTTCTGTAATCAGACCTCAACGAGCTCTGCAGAAGATAATATGACCTCTTATGGTGTATCAAAATCAGAAGGGGAATCAAGTGAAGAGAAAGGCAGTGGATCATCTAAAAAATATTCAAAAAAGAATAAGAAAAATGATGATATTAGAGTACTTAAAAATAAAATGGAAGATTTATTATCTCAAATTCAAGATATAAAAGAAGAAATAAATAATATTAAAAAGAATTAAGCATAAGGTTCCGTTTGAGTGTAACCTATGCTTAATTCTTTTGTGAAAATCTCTAAATTAAAGATTATATAGGGTTAAAATATCAAAACATTTAATGTATAATGTAATTAAGAATTATATTATAATGTATTAAAAACTGTATTAATATAAAGTAAGGTGACATATAATAAAAATGAGTAAAATTAAAAATGCATTAGGACACTTTATAACAATAACCAATCACAAATTACTAGTAATGAAATCTTGTTTTAAAGTCGGTTTATATAAACAGGGACTATTACATGATTTATCGAAGTATAATCCAGTGGAATTTTTTGCTGGAATTAAGTACTATAACGGTAGTATTAGTCCAAATGGCATTCAAAAGAAACAAGAAGGACTTTCAGAGGCATGGCTGCATCATAAAGGAAGAAATAAACATCATTTTGAGTATTGGATAGATTACGGTATTAAAGAAAGTGAAGGACTAAAAGGTATGAATATGCCGACTAAATATGTTGTGGAAATGTTTATAGATAGGATGAGTGCTTCAAAAAATTATTTGAAGGAAAAATATACTCAAAGAAGTGCGCTGGAGTATTATGAAGCAAGAAAAGATTATTATATACTGCATCCTGAAAGCAGAGAGCTTTTGGAATTTTTACTTAATAAACTATGTGATGAAGGTGAAGAAAATACTTTAAAGTATATAAAGAATAATATTCTTAAATAAGTAATTATATATTGTTTAATTTATGATTATAAGTAGATTATAAATTAAATAACACATTCCATGAAAAGGTTTAATATGGTGGAGTGTTAATTAATATATGAAGTTTAATAGAGTTTATGGGGGGGGACGATATGAACGTAGTATCTACAATGGTATTAAGAGGTGAGAACTTAGACGACTTAAGTAACAAACTGAATAAAGAGCTACTTAGGTATAGTGGAAAGGACATTTTGGATGTAAAAATTTTAAGTGCTACTGAAGCTGTTATTGTATTTAAAAATTAATTGATTTTGTTACTTAAAAAGCATTTGTATTGATTATGATGAAACTAATCAATACAAATGCTTTTTAATTCTTTAGAAAATTATATTGACGATTTTTTATTTATAATAATATTTTGTCGAACGAAAAATATAAAAAATTTATAAAAAACATATAGATTTTTAGTACTAAACCATATATCTATTATATAAGAGAATTTTTTATAAAAAATAAGATCAAAAAAACTAAAAATTATATGTGTTTTTTTAATCTCGCGCGTATATCTTTTATGAAGGAAAAAATTATTTATAGGAGTGATAAATTATGAAAAAGAGAACTCATGTTAGGTTTAGAGTGGATATGTATGATGATATCAAGTGTAAGATAATTGATACAATGGCTAGAAGGGATCTTATACATTACGTTTTAGCTAGATTAATAGTATTAGCTGGAAAAGTAGATTTAGATGGAGAGTTATATATTACAAAAAATATGCCTTATACAATAGAAACTTTAGGAATAGAATTTAACAGAAGTTATGAAGAAGTTGAATATGCTATAGGTGTTTTAAATGAATTAGAAATTATTCATATATCAGAAGAAAATACTTTTAAGGTGAAAAATTGGGCCAAGCACCAAAATAATTGCAGAAGAAAAGAAATAATAAAAGATGATCACAAGGAAGATGAAAAGTTCCAGAATAATATATTAGTAAAAGATAGAGATAATAAAAATAATATTATAGAAGTTGAAGTTAGGAATGATGTCATAGATGAAATCACAAAAAATAATGAAACGACACATTATGAGAAAGAATCTGAGCCAATTAATATTATTAATAAGACTAATGATCAAAAAGATAATAATAACGCAACATATTTTATGAAAAGTAATTTAAGTAATAATGAGAATATAGAGAATTCAAATAAAATGACTATAAATTGTAATCCTAAAATAAAAAACACAGATAGAAGTAATAAAAAAGCAAAAGATAAAATAGGTACAGAGGAAAGAGGAGTATCTTTAAAAAAAGATGATAAAAATATTAATAAAAAAATGACTGCAGAGCAAATTAAGGAGGTATTCGGAACGGAAGAAGTGATTTCTATATTTGCAGAAGATCAGGATGAGCTTTTTATTGGTGAAAGCAGGGTTGTAAAAGTTTTTGATCTCACGTAATATCGTATGGGTACAATTGCTATAAATTTTTTGCAGTGATATAATGACCATAATATTTTTATATACAATTAAAAGTTATAAGGGGGCTATATTATATGGAAAATAAAAATATTAGAACTAAAAAATTAATTCAGACTGCATTACTTGCTGCATTGTGTTTTGTATCATTTACATTTCTTCAAATTAAAATTCCATTACCAGGAGGAGATGCATCATCACTGCATATAGGAAATGCGTTTTGTGTGTTAGCATCACTTTTACTCGGAGGCTTGTATGGTGGACTAGCTGGTGCAATAGGAATGACTATAGCAGATATATTAGATCCAGTATATATTATTGTTGCACCAAAAACATTTTTATTAAAGCTATGTATTGGATTAATTACAGGACTTATAGCACATAATTATGCTAAAATAAGTGAAAGCAATGATAAAAAGTATATATTTAAATGGAGTATAATTGCAGCAGTTGGTGGCTTAGCATTTAATGTAGTTGCAGATCCAGTTGTAGGATACTTTTATAAACAATATATTTTAGGACAGCCGCAGGAAGCAGCTTCTATATTAGCAAAGCTTAGTACTGTAACTACTTTTGTTAATTCAGTAGTGTCTGTAATATTGGTGGCATTTATATATAATGTTTTAAGACCCATATTAAAAAATTCGGGATTATTATTACCAGTTGGAAAAACGAATGAATAAGATTTTAGTATAAATCAAAGAGAGTATTCTAATACTATTGGAATACTCTCTATTTAGAAATATATTTTCAATGATTAGTTGTACGTTTACATTTAATTCGTGTTATATTAGATATGAAGTTTTTGTATACTAGTTTAAATTTTTTAATAACTATACATAGAAATATTATTATAGAAAAATCAATTAATATAAATTCAGATTCTTTAATAATATTTATAGAATGAGAATTGAAATTTAAAAATAATTCATCTATTGATATGACTAATGAAATAACTACCGTTGGTACAATTAATCCTGTGATTTTTAAAAACTTATATAATTTCTTAAGCAAGAAGCAACAAAATTCTGAGAGCGCATACATATGAAATCCCCCTTAATTTTTTATTAAATGCTTTACATTCTTAATTGTATTTGAGTTATTTGTTCTTAGATAAACATTTTACTAATCCCTTTCAAGATAATAGGATTTATATAATACATATCTCTATTGTAATTATATTCCATAAAGTTACTTAATACAATAATATTTTAAAATAATTATATTTTTTTATAATTTAAAGTTGTCGAAAAAAAATATATATGATAAACTTCTTAAAGTATAAATTATGATAGAAAAATAAGTAGGGTGAGGAAATGCAAGAAAACATAAGTGATGAACTCTTAGAAGAATATAAGGAAAGAATAAGAGAAATTAATAGGCAATTAAGATTAGGAAAAATATATACTGATAATTATTTAATTGATGTACTGAATAATGAGAAAAAAGAATTAAAAGATAAAATAAAGGCCTAAATATAAGGTATATTAAAATAATAATTAATTATTTTAATATACCTTTTTTATATAAGTGCATAGATTATTTTTAAAAATTAGTTAGTTTGGGACTTGATATTGTAATTTATATATTAAAGAAGTTTAAGCATAGAGATTATAAATAATTTATAGATTTTTTATTGTATTTATTAAAATAAATTATTTATAGACCATGGAATAATTAGTTGATTTGTTGGAAAATAAATATTAATTCTAGTTATTGCAAACAAAATAAAAAAGCCGTACTACAAGGGGCTACACCCAAGCAATACAGCGATTTGATAAAAATAATGGTGCCGGTGACCGGGGTCGAACCGGTACGGTATCGCTACCACTGGATTTTGAGTCCAGCACGTCTGCCAATTCCATCACACCGGCATGCACCAACAAAAAATATTCTAGCATGAATAAAAAAATAATTCAAGCATAAAATTATTTTTTTTATAATTTATTTATAAATAGAAAAATTTAGAGATAAATTATTGAATAAATTTACATGTAATAACGCATCTTATGCATTAAAAGAAATAAAAAAATCTAACTAGGTTTATATATTTTACTAATTAATCAGAAAATATTATGCGAGAATTTAAAGAAAATCTCAAATTGGATTAAAAATTTATATTAATTTCACTTTTTGAGTACATTTTTAAAATTAAAGGTTGTGACAAGCAAAATGATTTGCTATTATAGAAATAGGGGGAACGACCCTAGCGGGTCGGATTATGCCCAATAGTATATAACTATTAAACAGGTTGTGCAGTTCAATAGTTATTATCATCTATTAATTAGGGAGGAGCAAATTATATGATGTATTCAAAAGAAGTTGAAGAAATGTGCGTAGTTGCTAAAGGTCCTAATCATGGACCAGCACCAATTCCTGCAGAAGGAAAATGGGTACAATCAAAAGAAGTAACTGATATATCAGGTTTAACACATGGTATAGGTTGGTGTGCACCACAACAAGGAGCTTGTAAATTAACATTAAACGTTAAAGAAGGTATAATCCAAGAAGCATTAGTTGAAACAATTGGATGTTCAGGAATGACTCATTCAGCTGCTATGGCTTCAGAAATATTACCAGGAAAGACTATCTTAGAAGCATTAAACACAGACTTAGTTTGTGATGCTATAAACACTGCTATGAGAGAATTATTCTTACAAATAGTTTATGGAAGAACTCAAACAGCGTTCTCTGAAGGTGGATTACCAATAGGAGCAGGTCTTGAAGATTTAGGAAAAGGATTAAGATCTCAAGTTGGTACTATGTACGGAACTTTAGCTAAAGGACCTAGATACTTAGAAATGGCTGAAGGTTATGTTACAGATGTAGCTTTAGATGAAGATAAAGAAATAATAGGTTACAAATTCGTTAACTTAGGAAAAATGATGGAAAGCATTGCTAAAGGTGTAGATGCTAACGAAGCATTAGAAGCTGCTAGAGGTCAATACGGAAGAGTTGCTGACGCTGCTGAATTAATCGATCCAAGACATAAATAATTATTTGTAAAGGAGGAATTTTAAAATGGCATTATTTGAAAGTTATGAAAGAAGAATTAATCAAATCACTCCTGTATTAGAAAAATACGGAATGAAGACTCTAGAAGATGCAAAGGCAGTTTGTGCTGAAAAAGGTGTTGATCCTTACACAATCGCTAAAGAAACTCAACCAATCGCATTTGAAAATGCTGGATGGGCTTACACTTTAGGCGCTGCTATAGCTATAAAGAAAGGTTGCACAAAGGCTGCAGATGCTGCTGAAGCAATCGGAGAAGGATTACAAGCATTCTGTATCCCAGGATCAGTTGCTGATGATAGAAAAGTTGGTTTAGGACACGGAAACTTAGGAGCTATGCTTTTAAGAGAAGAAACTAAATGTTTCGCATTCTTAGCAGGACACGAATCTTTCGCTGCTGCTGAAGGTGCTATTAAAATAGCTGAAAAAGCTAACAGAGTTAGAAAAGAACCATTAAGAGTTATATTAAATGGTTTAGGTAAAGATGCTGCATTCATAATCTCAAGAATCAACGGATTTACTTACGTTCAAACTCAATTTGACTACTACACTGGAGAAGTTAAAGTAGTTAAAGAAAAAGCATACTCAAACGGAGAAAGAGCTAAAGTAAGATGTTACGGTGCTGACGACGTTAGAGAAGGTGTTGCTATCATGCATATGGAAGGTGTTGATGTATCAATCACTGGTAACTCAACTAACCCAACAAGATTCCAACATCCAGTTGCAGGAACATACAAGAAAGAATGTGTTGAACAAGGTAAGAAATACTTCTCAGTAGCATCAGGTGGTGGTACAGGAAGAACTCTTCATCCAGATAACATGGCAGCAGGTCCAGCTTCTTACGGTATGACAGATACTATGGGAAGAATGCACTCAGATGCACAATTCGCAGGTTCTTCATCAGTTCCAGCTCACGTTGAAATGATGGGGCTTATCGGAATGGGTAACAACCCAATGGTAGGAGCTACTGTTGCTGTTGCTGTTGCTGTAGAAGAAGCAATGAACAAATAGGCTAAGTTTCTAGCTTTACAGTATTTTTGATAAATAAATAATCGGATTTTTATATAGTACACATCATATTTTAAGATAAATTTTATTTTATATATGACGTGTGCTATTTTTTATTTATTATTAGCATTTTTAGTTTTTGTAGCATAAATTAAGAATATGATTTAAAAAACAAATTATACACTGTTTAAATATAACTGTTAAATTAGTAATATTTGAATTGTTTTTTATGTTATTTTCAGTTATAGATTATTCGATAGAACGTATAGAAGAAATAATATTAGACGTAGTTTTATACTGTAGTTAGAATAAAGAATAAAAGTTTGGAATTATATTAATTGGATTAAGGGAGACAACTATTAATTTAGTTATCTCCCTTTTAGGTGGTATTTATTATGATATTACAATTATAGACTATTATCTTGAAATTTATTCATATATAAAATAGGATAAAAATAAAGAAATTATATATTATTTTATAGACTTTTTTTGTAACAAAATTATTTTTCTATACTCTAATTTAATAGGAAGGGGGATATGGAATGAGGAGGCATGATGAAGTAGAAGAGATTTATTATACATATTCAGATGATGTTTATTATTATCTACTTTCAATGACACGTAATGAAGTTATTGCAGAAGATATGCTTCAAGCTACTTTTTTACAAGTTATGAATGGCATAGCTACATTCAGAGGAAGATGCTCACTGAAGACATGGATTTTTACAATTGCCAGACATGAATATTTTCATTGGACTAAAAAGAATCCACCGATGTTACAGTTAGATGAAGAAGTTCCACTTCATGATAAAATGATAGATAGCTATGAAAAGCGTGAACAGGTAAGCAAGATTCTTAAATATATAGATAATTTAGAAGAGCCGCATAGATCTTTGATGGTTTTTAGATTAATAAATGATCTTACATTTAGAGAAATTGCAATTATACTTGGTAAGACAGAGAGCTGGGCAAGAGTTACTTTTATGAGGGATAAACATAAACTTCTAGAAGATTTGAAGGAGGAATTAGAATGAAAGAATTAGAATGCTATGTAATACGTGACTTGCTTCCTAATTATATAGAAGGTCTTACATGTGAAGAAACCAATGATTTAATAGTAGACCACTTAAAATCATGTGGTGAATGTAGAAAATTGTGTGAAAGTTATAAAACTGAACTTAAGATACCGGTAGAGAAACCAAATACAGATGATAAAAAGATAATTAAGGGAATGAGATTTAAATTTTTATGGTATTTATTTTGGCCAATGTTTTATGGTGCAACATTACAGTTTAGAGAAGAAGGTTCATTAGAATTTCTAATAACGGCATTATTAATAACAGGTTTTGCACTGTGGCAGGCACCAGTATTAGATTTTGACTTTGATATAGATGATACAAAGAAAAGCTTTTATGAAAGAGAAGAAAGAAATATTAATTCTGGAAATGGATCTTTTTTTACTCAAGGGCTTTTCTGGTTAATTCCAATAATAATACCTATCTTATTTAAAGCTATACCTATTTTAATTTCATATTTTAATTCGTAAGGAAGTTATTTCTATAGGAACAATGCATTTCTTTATAGGAACATTGTTTCTTTTTTGATAGAATTAAAAGAGTGAGTTAAAAATATAAGTTTAAAAAGGAAGAGAAATATGAAAAAAATAATTAAGCTGTTACATCCAAGTTATCTTGATGAATTTAAATGTATAGGTGGAGAATGTGAAGATAACTGCTGTGTTGGATGGGATGTGGACATAGATAAAATTACTTTTAAGCAATATAGTGAAATTGATGATAATGAAATAAAAGTAGTTATTAAAGATAATGTTTTTGAAAATAGAAATTGTACAAACGAGAATGCTGATTATGGTAAAGTTAAATTAAATAAGGAAAAGAGATGCCCCTTCCTAAATGATAAAAATTATTGTAATATACAATGTAAATTAGGAGAAAATTACCTTTCTAAAGTGTGTACATCTTTTCCAAGAATAATTAATAAAATAGATGATCAATATGAAATGTCTCTTGATGTAGCGTGTCCAGAAGCAGCTAGACTTATTCTTTCAAAGGAGGAAGGATTAGAGCTTGCTGAAAGTGAAAAAATATTTAATAAATATATTATAAATGATGAAATAGAAACAAATTTAGACGAAGAATCATGGCTAAATTACTTCAAAGAAATTAGAGGATTCAGTATTAAAATAATAAAAGATAGAAATTTTACTTTAAGTGAAAGGCTTTATATATTAGGTGATTTTATAGAAAATTTAGAGTATGTTGATTATGAAACTGATGATGTGAATGAATTTATAAAGGAATATGATGTGGCTTTAGCAAGGAATTCATATAAAAAAGATAATCTTAATTATATTTTCCAAGTATCATTTCTAAATAATATGATTAAATCTCTAGATATTGTTAATGAAATTGATAGTGAAACATTTAAAAGATATACAAGACAAGTTTTGAATGGAATAAATGCTAAGGATAATTATGATATAGAAAAAAATGCAGATAAATATATATATGAATTTGAGTATTATATTGAAAAGTATGTAAATGAAAATGACTATATTTTTGAAAATTACTTAGTTAATTTTATGTATAATAATTTATTTCCTTTTTCAGAAGGTGAATATATGTTTGACGCGTATATTATGCTATTAATAAGATATTCTCTAATGAGATTTTATTTAATAGGTATGCATTTAGATAACCAAATAGATTCAAGAGAAAATATAATCAAATTTATTCAGGTATTTGCTAAAGCAATAGAACATGATAAAAATTATTTAGAGGAAATATTAGAATATATAAAGGAAAATGAGTTTGATAATATGGAATTTGCAAGTATGATTTTATAATATAAAGGATATAAAAGCATGGAAGAAATATTTGACTTAAATCCTAGTTTTATCATTGTTATAAAGTAATTAATAAGTTAGACATATTATTTCATTAATTGTATAATATTAATGATTTATGTATTAATTTGTTAAAATGTGATGTATTAAATGTAGAATGAGGTGTAGCAATGGTTAAAATTATTATGGATAGCGGAAAAGAGTATAATGTTGAAGAGGAAAATATAGAAAGAATTTTATATGAGAATTCATCTGGATTAGGGTTCTCTGAGATGAAGCTTAGAACTGGATTAGTTAAGATACCAAACCAATCAATAACAATAAGCCCGCAACATATATCATCGATTGAAAAAGTGGACAGATAAAGTATTTATTGTAATTCCTTATTACATAAGTATATAATTTAATAAACCAATATATTATTAGCAAAATATTAATGTAAGAAGGAAGAAGACAATATGGATAAGATTAATTTTGAAAACTTAAGTGGAGAAGAGATTTGGGAAAAACTTTATAATAAAGAGCTTACTTGTAAGAAGAATATTCTAGAATATATAGAGATGACTAGAATTCTTATAAAAGAACAGGTGGAAGTATACCAAATAGAATCTACATATAATTTTATTTATAGAAGTATAGATAAGATGTCTGATAAAGTGAAACCTAATACTATCATGTTTCTTCAAAATAAGTTAAAAGCACAACTTGGAAAATACGTTTCAGTAAAGGATCCTAAGATACAAAGTACATTCCTGGAATTTTTCAAAGAAGCATATCCAAAGGGTGAAAGAAGAAAAGATTTTACTTGGGTTCTTATAGATATAAATAACATATCAGAAGAACAAATATGGCATACTTTAACTTATATAAATAGGGAATGTTTAGAAGGCTTTATTTTAGATGATGACGAAATAAATGATATAATAGAAATGATTGAAAAATTAATAAGTAAAAATGATATAAAATATATTAATGATGTCAGAAGTTTAGAAATATTAAATAACATTTTAAACATAAAAATAGTTAAAGAAAAAGATAAATATAAAGTGAAAAGAATGCAAGAACAATAGATATTTTTATGAGATTTAAAACTCAGAGTAAAATATATTTTATTGGTGATATATCATATGCAATAGTGATAATATTAATAAATACAAAATCCAACTTTAAGCTGATTTCAGAAAAAGTTGGATTTTATTTATGTAAAAAAGGTTTATTAATAATAAAGAGAATCCTAACTACATAATATTATAATATACAATTTAAATTTACAGCTTTTAATATGTATTTAAATGTTATGGGGGAGGAATTGTTATTTTAGATATAAATAAACAAGAAATTAAGAAAATAATTGTAGCTACTGCTATTATTACTACTTATATATGTATTTCATTATTTTTTAAGAGTCATTTTTATTTTGGAACAATCGTTAATGGAATAAATATTTCAGGAAAGACAGTTGAACAAGCAGAAAAAAAGATAAATAGAAAGATAGAAACCTATACTATTTCTTTGGAAGAACGAAATAGCATAGTAGAAGATATTAAAGGAAAAGAAATTGATTTAAAATATAATAAAAATGAAATTTTGGATAACATTATTAATAAACAAAAAAGTTCAATATGGATATATGAAATTTTTAAAAGGAAGAATTATGTTCATGATAAATTTTTCAATTATGATATTGATTTATTAAAAGAAAGCTTTGAAAAATTAAATTGCTTAAATGATGAAAAAACAATAGAACCTAAAAGTGCAAGTTTAAAATTTAATGGTATTAAATATGAGATTATAGATGAAGTATATGGAGATAAGGTAAAAAAAGATGAATTATTTAATAAAATTGAAGAAGCTATTCAATATGGAAAAGTAAAAGTAAACATTGGAGAAGTTAATTGTTATGAAAAACCTATATATACTTCAAATTCATTAGAGCTTATTGAAGCAAAAAAAATATGTGATAAATATGTATCATCTAAGATTGTATATACTTTTGATGAAGCAACAGAAACAGTTGATAGAGGAGTTATTAGTAGTTGGATTACTATAGATGAAAATCTAAATGCTAGAATTGATAAAGAAAAGATAAAAGAATATGTACAAGAGTTATCGCGAAAATATGATACTTATGGAAAAACTAGAATATTTGCTACTTCAGTGGGTAAAGAGGTTGAAGTTAAAGGTGGAAACTATGGATTTAGAATTGATAAAGATAAAGAGTATACAGAGTTAATAAATGCGATAGAAAGTGGTCAAAGTATAGTTAAAGAGCCGGTATATATTCAGAAGGCAAAAAATAGAGGGGATAATGATATTGGAAAAACTTATGTTGAAGTAAATATTACAAGACAGCAATTATGGTTTTATAAAGATGGAGAACTTGTAACTCGAGGAAGTGTTGTAACGGGTAATGTGGAAAGAGGATGGAAAACTCCCAATGGGACTTATGTATTAAATTATAAGCAAAAAGATGCAGTACTTAGAGGTGATAACTATGCATCTAAAGTTAAATATTGGATGCCGTTTAATGGAAATATAGGACTTCATGATGCAAGTTGGAGAGGTGCTTTTGGAGGAAACGTTTATAAAAATGATGGGACTCATGGCTGTGTAAATTTACCTAGTTATTTGGCGAAAAAAATATTTGATAATATAGAAGAAGGAACACCCATAATATGTTATACAGAGTAAATTGAAAATATAGCCAAACTCTATTAAGAAAGAGTTTGGCTATATTTTATACAAGTTCATTTACGTTGTTACCTTTTAGATTTGATTTATCAAAATTAAAAGGTAAAGTAGTTTCGGATTTTGTTGTAGTTTTTGTAGTACCACCTGAAACATATGTCCTGCCGCATTCAGGACAGACAGAAGTTTGTAAAGATACACTTTGAGATATAACGTCCTTATCTTTAGACTTAGTACTAGCTTGTTCATTTGCTACATGTTCCATTTCGTGGCTTTTAACTACAGCGGCGGAATTTTCAGGATCAATATGTCCAGCAGCTTTGAAAGATACACTAGGATCGTCTGAACCATCTTGATATTTTCTCTCTTTACAGGTTTGACAGATTTCACCTGATTGAATTTCTTTAGATGAAAGGTTTGCTTCTGTAGAGATTTCAGATGACTTTGAGGTAGATGCTTCAGCTGCTGGAGTTGATTGAAAATTATAAGGCTGATATTGATAAGGACTAGATACAGAAAGAGCACTTAAAATCATATATACCTCCACTCTTATTTTAAGTTTTACATTTATAATAATATTATAGCATATTATAAGTATTTTACATAATAGTGGCTAATTTGATTGTATAAGTAAATTATATATGGTAAAGTGCATATATTTATATTAATTAATAAATACAAAATGATAGAGGAAACGTTATGAATGTACCAGATTCAATCCATGCTTTTACTATTGTATTAATTGTTATTGGTATAATTCTTTTGATAGTGCATTTAATATATTATGTTTTAGTTTTTTTTGATTCAAGAGAAAAAAGAGATGAAGAAAAAAAGTTGATTGAAGTCAAAAGCAAAGAAAAAAATAAAAAAGATTAAGAGTAATGCAGAGATTATTTTAAAAGTGTTTATTATTTTGAATACTATAAATAATATGTACTTAATAAAGTAATGTCTTTGCATTTTTAAAATTTATTGTGTATAGTTGTAAATGAAATATCAAAAACTATTTGGAATTGGAGAAAAACAGTGAAGAAGTTTAAAAAAATTTATATAGAAACAACAAATATATGTAATTTAAAATGTAATTTTTGTCCCCAAATATCAAGAAAATTAGAATTTATGAGTGTAGATTCTTTTTCAAAAATCATAAATAAAATTGCACCTTATACAAATCATGTATATCTGCATCTTATGGGAGAACCATTTTTAAATAGTAATTTTAGTGATTTTTTAAATATATGTGAAGAGAACTTAATAAAAGTTAATATAACTACAAATGGAACATTAATAAATAATGTAAAAGAAATTTTATTAAATTCAAAATCAGTTAGGCAGGTGAATTTTTCACTACATAGTTTTGAAGCAAATGAACATAAAGTGACATTTGAAGAGTATGTTGATGGAATTCTTAATTTTATAAAAATATCTAGTAAAGAAACCGATATAATTTCTGTTTTAAGATTATGGAATTTAGATGCGAAATATAAAGCAAGCAATAATATGAATAAAAATATATTAAATTTATTAGAAGAGAAATTTGATTTAGATTGTGATTTGAAAGAAAAATTAAAGGAAAAAAACAGTTTTAAGTTAAGAAATAATGTTTATATAAATATGGGAGAAAAATTTAAATGGCCATCCTTAAAAGAGGAGGAAATGGATGAAAGAGTTTTTTGTTATGGATTAAGAGACCATATTGGAATATTAGTTGATGGAACCGTAGTGCCATGCTGTTTAGATAGTGAGGGGAGTATACCTCTTGGAAACATATTTGAAAATGATTTAGAAGAAATCATAAATTGTGATAGGGCTAAAAAAATATATGATGGATTTTCAAATAAAACAGCAGTAGAAGAATTATGTAGAAAATGTGGATTTATAAGCAGAGTAAGATAAAAAACTAAAACTATAAAAGTTATAATATAAGTTGTATATAAATTTTACTATATGTCAATAATCCCTAGTAAGGAGGGATTATTAATGGTAAATAATAAAATAAAATTATTTTTAAGCATGAGTATAGCTTTAGCAATTATATTTTCACTTACTTATATATGTATGGATAATTATTATAGCAAAGAGCCAAACATTGCAACTCAAAACGCAGTAAAAGAAAAAGAAGGATTGGATGATAAGACAAAAATAATCTTATTTGCTGGAGATAAAAAAGAACAGGAGTATTCACTTGCTGATCTAAAAAGTAAACTAAATATAACAGAGAATTTGACAGAAAGTGAACTCATTAAATTGTTAGAAAAACAAGGCTATGTACTTGATGTTAATGCTAATAACGAATTTATGTTCAAAAAGGATGCAACAAAAACATTAGAAGCTAATAAATATTATATTGGTGATAAAGACGGATATTTAGCAATATATAAAACTGATAAAGATGGAAATTTAAAAATTGAAAATTCAGCCGATGTGTATTCAGACTTTAAGACAGTTGATAGTTTGGGTCAAATAGATAAAGAAAAAATAAGAAATTTTGAATTTATGTATAATAGTAAAGAAGAAGCTGAAGAAGGATTGTCAGAATTTTTGTCTTAAAATAATAGTGAAGATGTATTTAAAACAATTCAAATATAGTTTTAAAAGCAAATTATAAATTTGTTAAAAAATAATATATGAATTTGGGTTAAGTACATCTTTGTTTTAAGTTTAATATTTTTCAGAAGATGATAATAGATAAACTGAATTTGGACAAATTGTTAATAAAAATAAAGGATAAATTATGAAGCCTTAATAAGAAATTTATATTAACAATATTAAGATAAGAGTTTATGAGTTGAAAGATTTATTGTAAAATGATAAAGTATAATTTAGATTAAATCTAAATTATACTTTATCATTTTAGTGTAAGAGTATTTATTATGAGGAGAAACAATTATGTATGAATACATAAAAGGAATATATATAGGAATAAATAAGGACTATATAATAGTAGAGAATAATGGGATAGGATATAAAATCTTTACCTCAGGGGCTACTATGTCTTCTATGCCTAAAAATGGAGAAGAAGTTCAGCTTTATTTAGAGCAAATAGTAAGAGAAGATTTTATAGGATTATATGGCTTTGATTCAAGTGAAGAACTTGAAATGTTCAAATTATTATTAACAATAAATGGTGTTGGTGCAAAGGCAGCATTATCATTATTATCAATAAGCAGAGTAAACAATTTAAAATATGCTATTATGACAGGTGATGAAAAACATCTATGTAGAGGTGTTGGAATTGGTAAAAAGACAGCAGCAAGAATTATACTTGAACTTAAAGATAAGCTAAAGCCAGATGAATTACTTGATTCTTCAGTAGGTGGTGTTTCAGGAGATGAGAGTAATATAATGGCCTCATCAGAAGCATTAAGTGCTTTAATAGCATTAGGATATAGTGAAAAAGAAGCAGAAAATGCATTAAAGAATGTGGATAAAAATGATACTGTTGAAAATATAATTAAAAATTCATTAAAACAATTAATGATGTAATTAAGAAAGTTAACAGTTGAGAGCTGACAAGTAACAGTTAAAAAAGAGATTCTTTATTAGAATTTGTAAAATAATATTAAAATATAGAAAAGAATTCTCTTGAGTTAAATGATAAAATTAATAGAAAGTAGCATGAATTTTATTAGGTTTTATATTCAACTGTCAACTGTACACTGTTAACTCTTAACTGAAAAAGTGGGGTGGAATAAGAAATGGAACGAATAGTTACTCCAAATGAAATGCTTGAAGATAATAATTCGGAATTAAGTTTAAGGCCACAAAAGATAAGTGAGTACATAGGTCAAGAAAAAGTTAAAGAAAGGCTTGAGATATTTATAAAAGCAGCTCAAAATAGAAAAGAAGCCTTAGATCATGTTTTATTATATGGACCTCCAGGACTTGGAAAAACAACTTTAGCTAATATTATAGCTAAGGAAATGAATGGAGATTTAAAAATAACATCAGGACCTGCAATTGAGAGAGCAGGAGATTTAGCTGCAATATTAACATCATTAAAAGATTATGATGTTTTATTTATAGATGAAATTCATAGATTAAATAGAAGTGTTGAAGAAATATTATATCCGGCCATGGAAGATTACTCACTGGATATCGTCATAGGAAAAGGTGCAGCAGCAAAGTCTATAAGAATTGATCTCCCTAAGTTTACACTTATAGGAGCAACAACGAGAATTGGAATGCTTACAGCACCACTTAGAGATAGATTTGGTGTATTATGTGCAATGGAATATTATACAAATGAAGAACTTAGAGAAATTGTAGTAAGAAGTGCTGCTGTATTTGGATGTGATATTACTGAAGAAGGTGCACTTGAAATTGCAAGAAGATCACGAGGAACTCCGAGGATTGCTAATAGACTATTAAAAAGAGTTAGGGATTATTCAGAAGTAAAAGCTAACAAATTAATTTCATTAAAAGAGGCTAGAAATGCATTAGAATTATTAGAAGTTGATAATCAAGGTTTTGATAAAGTTGATAATAAGATATTGGAAGCAATTGTAGATAACTTTAATGGAGGACCAGTTGGTATAGAAACTTTATCATACTTTATTGGAGAAGAGCTTGGAACTATAGAAGATGTATATGAACCATATTTACTTCAACAAGGTTTTATAATTAGAACGCCAAGGGGAAGAATTGCAAGTGACAAAGCTTATGAACATTTAGGACGTGTTAATCCGTCTAAGAAAAAAAATAATATACAAGTTAATTTGTTTGATGAGGAATGATTACAGTTGGCAGTTGACAGTTGACATGTGACAGTTATAGTATAAGCAATAACTTTGTGTTATTGAAGTATTAACAAATGTTAAATGTAGATTGTTTATTGTCCATTAAAAAAGGAGATAATATATTATGGACGTAAAAGATTTTGATTTTTATTTACCGGAGGAACTAATAGCACAACACCCATTAGAAAAAAGAGATACTTCAAGACTTATGGTGCTAGACAAAGAAAGCGGAGAAATTACTCATAGGACTTTTCATGATATCATAGAGTATTTAAATAAAGGTGATACTCTAGTGTTAAATAATACTAGAGTAATGCCTGCGAGACTTATTGGTGAAAAGGAAAAGACTGGAGGGAAAATAGAATTCCTTTTACTTAAGAGAATAAAAGGAGATAAGTGGGAATGCTTAGCTAAACCAGGGAAGTCAGCTAGGGAAGGTAGAAGATTTTCATTTGGTGAAGGTAAGCTTAAGGCAGAAGTAGTAGAAGTTTTGGAAAATGGAAATAGAATTGTAGAATTTTATTATAAGGGAATATTTGAAGAAGTATTAGATTCATTGGGGGAAATGCCACTTCCACCATATATTCATGAAAAACTTGAAGATAAAGAAAGATATCAAACTGTTTATTCAAAGGAAAATGGATCAGCAGCAGCACCAACAGCCGGACTGCACTTTACAAAAGAATTACTAGAGCAAATAAAAGAAAAAGGTGTAAATATTGTTTACTTGACTTTACATGTAGGTCTTGGAACATTTAGACCAGTAAAAGTTGAAAAGATAGAAGAACATGAAATGCATTCAGAGTTCTATATTCTATCTAAAGAAAGTGCAGATATAATAAATGAAACTAAAAAAAGAGGAAATAAAATAATTTCTGTTGGTACAACATCTACAAGAACACTTGAAACTATTGGAGATGAAAATGGTTTTGTAAAAGAACAAAGTGGATGGACTAATATATTTATCTATCCTGGATATAAATTTAAGGTAGTAGATATATTAATAACAAATTTCCATTTGCCAGAATCAACTTTAATTATGCTTGTTTCTACACTTGCAGGTAAAGAGCATACAATGAAAGCATATGAAGAAGCAGTAAAAGAAAGATATAGATTCTTCTCATTTGGAGATGCGATGTTTATAAAATAATTCAACAATTCACAGTTCACAATTCAAAATTCACAATTAAGGATGAAATTCCTTAGAGGAATTTCTAAAAAAATATAGGTTCATCACAGAATTTTGTGAAAGGTGATTTTTCAACATCAATTCTTTATTCAAAACCAAGTAAATAGGCATATAAGTGATGTAGAGTATTATTTATGGCAAAATTTCAGGATGAACCAAAATATATTTAAAGAAAGGCAATGCGTTTCATCATTAATTGTGAATCGTGCATTGTGCATTGTGAATTGAAAAAATCGGTGAGGTGACATTAACCGTTTATATAAAATACTAAAAGTAAGAGGTGTCGCTTATGAGCAAAAGATATACACTATTAAAAAAAGATGGAAATGCTAGAAGAGGGCAGTTTGAAACTCCTCATGGTACAATACAAACCCCTGTATTTATGAATGTTGGTACTTTGGCAGCTATAAAAGGTGCTGTATCAAGTATGGATTTAAAAGAAATTGGATGTCAAGTTGAACTATCTAATACATACCATCTTCACTTAAGGCCTACTGATAAAGTTGTTAGGGAATTAGGTGGATTGCATGAATTTATGAATTGGGATAGACCAATTCTTACAGATTCAGGTGGATTCCAAGTGTTTTCACTTTCAGCAATGAGAAAGATAAAAGAAGAAGGTGTTTACTTTAATTCTCACATAGATGGTAAGAAAATATTTATGGGACCAGAGGAATCTATGCAAATTCAAAGTAATCTTGCTTCTACTATTGCAATGGCATTTGACGAATGCATTCCAAATCCATCAACTAGAGAATATGTAGAAAATTCTGTAGCAAGAACAACAAGATGGCTTGAAAGATGTAAAAAAGAGATGGATAGATTAAATTCAATGCCGGATACTATAAATAAAGAGCAAATGTTATTTGGTATAAACCAAGGTGGGACTTATGAAGATATTAGAATAGCACATGCTAAGGAAATAACAAAATTGGACTTGGATGGATATGCTATTGGAGGCCTTGCAGTTGGAGAAAGTCATGAGGATATGTATAGAATAATAGATGCAGTTGTACCACATCTTCCAGAAGATAAACCGATATATTTAATGGGAGTTGGAACACCTGAGAATATTTTAGAGGCTGTGTCTCGAGGCGTAGATTTCTTTGATTGTGTACTTCCAGCCAGAAATGGAAGGCATGGTAATGTGTATACAAAAGAAGGAAAGCTTAATTTAATGAATGCAAAATATGAACTTGATAAAAAACCTATAGAAGAAGGCTGCGAATGTCCTGCTTGTAAGCATTATACAAGAGCATATATAAGACATTTATTTAAAGCAAAAGAAATGCTTGCAATGAGACTTTGTGTATTACATAATTTATACTTCTATAATAAATTAATGGCTGAAATAAGAGATGCTATTGATGATGGATGCTTTGAAGAATTTAAAGAAGAAAAATTAAAATCATGGGGAAATAAATAATATTTTTTGCTAATGATATAATAAAAAGATGTATTAGAATTAAATTGTTCCAATACATCTTTTGTATAAAATATATATTAATGGCTAATATATTATAAATGTAATGATAATTTATTTGTGATTAATTACAATGGAATTTAAAAACTATTTTTGGTAGTATATAATAAATATATGAACAAATAGTTAACAGTGGTTAAATAATGTTGATATTAGTTCATAATACCTATAAACTATTTATCATGGAAACTAAGAATCCAATAAGAATAACCTTGGAGGTGCAAAATGAATAATTTTATGACATTACTTATAAACATTGGACCTATCATATTAATGTTTATAATTTTCTATTTCTTATTAATTGTTCCAGAAAAGAAAAGAAAGAAAAAATATCAATCTATGGTTGATGAATTAAAAGTAAATGATGAAATTGTAACTAGAGGTGGAATTATAGGTAAGATATCTCATATAGATGATAAAAGTGTTACAATTGAAACAAGTTCTGCTAAAACAAAGATTAAGTTAGATAAAAGTGGAATAGCTTATAAAGCAACAAACGAATAATAAAATTATCATAATACCTCTCTATATTTCATAAAATGATATACTAGGAGGTGTTATTTTTATGGAAAAAAATAAATATTTAAAATCAGTGTGTAAAGGAACTGTTGGATCAATATTACTTAGTCTTGTAGGTGTAGTAATTCTTTCGGCCATAATGACGAAGTTTGTGTTCAGTGAAAGTATATTTAATATGTTATATGTAATCATTTCATTAATTGCTTTAAGCATAGGCGCTATAATTGGAGCAAAGAAAAATGAATCAAAAGGATGGCTTGTAGGATTTGGAGTAGCAATAGGCTATTATTTAGTGTTATTCATTTTGTCATGTTTATTAAGTGGAGAATTATCATTTAAATTATTTGAATTAGCAAAATTAGCAATTGCAATGACTATTGGAACATTAGCAGGAATGCTAGGTATAAATTTATAAAAGTGATAAGATAACATTTGAAATTTATAACATATTTACATAAGCTTAATATCAAAGAAAAACGATTTGGTAAGAATTTATAATTATATATTATAAGGATAATAAATACTTTATTAAGAAATTATAGTGTGCTATAATGAACAATGTATTGATTGTATGATAAAAAAAGTTTAAAATTAAGAATTATAAAAGTTGCAATATATTTTTATATTTCTTAATTTTAAATATTGTTTTGGTTACATAACAATATAAAATGTTAATAAATGAACGAAAGCTTCAAAACAAATAGTATTAAGTTTACTAGTGAAGCAAAGACATAATACGTGGAGGGGATCAACATGAAGAAAAAAAGCAAAAGTTCAGTACTATTTGTTTTGATAGTAGCTGTAATTGGATTTTTAGCTTTTGCAGGATTTAAAGGTTTTATTCTAGGTGGATATGAATTTAAATCTTTTGATAAAGTGATAACAAAAGGTCTTGACTTACAAGGTGGTGTTTCTGTATTAATGGAAATACAACAAGATAATGTAACTAGAGAGCAGCTGGAAAATACTAAGCAGCATCTTGAACTTAGAGTCAATTCTCTTGGAGTTGCTGAAACAGTAGTTACTACAGAAGGGGATAAGAGAATAAGAGTTGATATCCCTGGATATAGTGATTCAAATGGTCTTGTAGAAAGCTTGGGAAAATCAGGTAATTTAGTATTTAAAGGACCTGATGGAGAAGAAATATTAACAGGTAAAGACATAAAAAATGCAACAGCACAATTAAATCAAAATAATGGTGGTTCAGAAGTCGGACTGGAACTAAATGCCGAAGGGCAAAAGAAATTTGCAGAAGCAACTAAAAAATATATAGGCCAAGCGATTTCAATTTATATGGATGATGAACTTTTAATATCTCCAACAGTACAAACTCAAATTACAGATGGCAGAGCTAGTATAACAGGAACAAAGACATTAGAAGAAAATAAAAAACTTGCAGGAATAATCAACTCAGGAGCTCTTCCAGTTACAGTGAAAGCTGTTTCTGTTAAGAATGTTGGAGCACAACTTGGACAAGAAGCTCTTCCTAATGCTATGAAAGCTGCTGTTGTTGGTGTTGGACTAATTTTTGTTTTAATGATAGCAATCTATAGAGTTCAAGGTATTATAGCAGACATAGCATTAACATTATATATATTGTTAATATTATTCATTTTTGCAGAAATAGGAGTGACATTAACCCTTCCGGGAATAGCCGCATTGCTGCTAACCATTGGTATGGCAGTTGATGCTAATATATTAATCTATGAAAGAACTAAAGATGAATTGAGAAAGGGATTATCAGTAAGATCAGCTGTTAAGGCAGGATCAGAACATGCACTTTCTTCAATAGTAGATTCGAATGTAACAACTATTCTTTCTGCTTTGATCTTATATTTTATAGGGTCAGGATCAGTAAAAGGGTTTGCTATTACTCTTATGATAGGTATTTTAGTAAGTTTATTTACTGCATTAGTAGTAACAAAAGTGCTTACTAATTTAGCTGTTGAAATGGGAATATTGAAAAAATTATCACATTTTGGAGTAAGCCAAAAAGAAAAGAAGAGAGTAGTCTTTGATATAATTGGAAAATCAAAAATATGGATTTGCATGTCAGCAATTATAATAGTTATTGGGCTTGGAACTATGTGTTTTAAAGGATTAAACTATGGTTTAGATTTTCTTGGTGGAACTGAGGTAACAATACAAGTTAATGACAATGCAAACAAGGAAGAGTTGGATTCAATAGTTAAATCATATGCTAAAGATGCAGTAACAAGTATATCCGATAAAAATGAATACGAAATAAAATCAAAGGATTTAGATAGTTCTAAAGTATCTAAAATAATGAATGATTTAAAAGAAAAGTATAATTTAGAGGATAGTGCTTTAGTATCTCAAGACGAAATAGGTGCATCTATAGGAAAAGAATTAACAAGAAGTTCTGTATTGGCAGTACTCGCAGCATTTTTAATGATACTTATATATGTTGGAATAAGATTTGAGTTTAAATTTGGTAGTGCAGCTGTAATTGCTGTAATACATGATGTTTTACTTACAATTAGTTTTTATGCTATTTTTAGGGTGCCTGTTAATACTCCGTTTATTGCAGCTATCTTAACAGTTATTGGCTACTCAATTAATGACACAATAGTAATATTTGATAGAATAAGAGAAGATTCTAGGAAGATGAGAAGAGCTGTTCCAACTGAAATAGCGAATAAAGGAATAAATGATACATTAAAGAGATCAATATATACATCTGCGTCAACGCTTATAACAATAACTGCAGTTAATATATTTGTGCCAACAGTTAGAGAATTCTCTACACCTCTTATAGTAGGTATAGCAGCAGGGGCATATTCTTCAATATTCATAGCTTCACCAATATGGGTATTATTGAAAGAAAAATTTAATAAATCCCCTAAGAAAAAGTTGCAAGGTATATAATTACTGGTAGAATATTAAAAACCTCTAGCATTATTATTGGAGGTTTTTAATTTTTTAATAAAGTAATTGTAAAAATGGTTAGAATCATATATAATATATTTGTTTTCTAATTTTATGGAGGAAGAAGCCGTGCGTAAATTCTGGGAAAGTATATATTGTCCAAATTATATTACTGGATATGACCCGTTTGAACTTAAAGGTATGAAGAGAGCAATTAATAGATTAGCTTTAGCTATTAATAATAGACAAAAAATTGTCATTTATGGTACATATAATGTTGATGGAATTTGTGCAGTATCATCACTGATTCTTTTGCTGAGATATTTAAATGCAGATGTTGAGTATTTAATATATGATAGACAAGATAATGATGCTAGAATAAATTCAAAAGATATTAAAGAAAATGTAGATTTTTTAGGTGCTGAGCTCCTTATTACTTTGGGTGTAGGATTAAAATCAAAAGATGAAGTTGAACTATGTAAAAAGCTTGGTATAGATTTAATTATTCTTGAAAATGAAGTAAGTGATCTCGTAGATGACTACATATATATTAATCCTAATCAAAAAGGGTGTCAGTACAAATATAAAAATTTATCAACAAGTGGATTGGCATTTAAATTAATGCAAGCTATTTCTATATATTATAATATGAAAAGTATTAATAAATATTTAGATCTAATACTTATAGGCGTAAAATGGTCTAATGTAACATCTAAAGGCGAAAATGAGGTGTTTATTAAAGAAGGAAATAAGTTTTTAGTAAATACTAATAATAATGGGTTAAGATCAATAATAGAATTTAACAAAATAGAGGAATTTGATAATGATGGCGTTGATACGATAATAGATTTTCTAGTACCACCAATAGGAGCTGTTGGAGTGACTGATAATGCTAGAATAGTATTAGAACTTTTAACAACAAATGATAAAGATAGATCAAATCAAATTGTTAAATACTTATATAGATTGAAAAAAAACAAAGTTTTAAGCAATTAGCAAAAGTTTGTTAATATTATATTAATCTTGTTAAAATGCAGGTTGTGGAGGAATTAACATGGATTTTAAAGAAAAAATAAGAGTGATTGAAAATTTCCCTAAGGAAGGTATAAGTTTTAAAGATATAACTACATTAATTGGGGATGGAGATGGATTAAAGGCTTCAATTGATGAAATAGTTACTTATTTAAAAGATAAGGAAATAGATCTTGTAGTTGGACCAGAAGCTAGAGGCTTTATTTTTGGAGTTCCTGTTGCGTATGCATTAGGTGTAGGTTTTGTTCCAGTAAGAAAACCAGGAAAATTACCTTATGAAACTATATCAATGAAATATGATTTGGAATATGGTCAAGATGAATTACAAATACATAAGGATGCAATAAAGCCAGGACAAAGAGTTGCAATAATTGATGACTTATTAGCTACTGGTGGAACTATAAAAGCGGTTGCTGATCTTGTTGAAAGTGCAGGGGGAATAGTAGCTTCATTAGATTTTGTTATAGAGCTTACAGGATTAGAAGGTAAAAAGAAATTAGAAGGATATGATGTATATTCATTAACTAAATATGAATTTTAATAAAATAAGTTATTTAAAAGTAGAATACTAATTTCTATTTTTAAGTAACTTATTTTATTTATAAATCTATATAATGATAAAATAATATATAAATATACTATTTTATAAAATGATAAAATATAAAAGAAAAATAAGTTGAATAAATTTAAATACCTATGATTGATTACATTATTGAAAATAATTCGAAAATAATATATAATTATTAATTATTAGAATGGTAGGGCTGGTTTTACATACCAGCCTTTGATTTACTTATATATTTATAATTTGTAGAAGGAGAGCAAATCCTTATGATTGATGAATTATTAGAAAAAATCCAGAAGAATTGTCATAATGTTGACATTGAAATGGTTAAAAAAGCATACTATTTTGCAGAAAATGCTCATAAAGAACAAAAAAGAGAATCAGGTGAACCTTATATAATACATCCATTAGCAGTAGCTGAAATTTTAGCTGATATGGGCATGGATACAAATACGATTGTAGCAGGATTGTTACATGATGTTATAGAGGATACTGAATGTTCTTATGAAGATACAGTAAAACTTTTTAATGAAGAAATTGCCAATCTTGTTGAAGGTGTAACTAAGCTTACCAAATTAGGTGAAATGGAATATAAAACAAAAGAAGAGCAGCAAGCTGATAATGTAAGAAAGATGCTTCTTGCTATGGCTAAAGATATAAGAGTTATCATAATAAAGCTTGCAGATAGATTACATAATATGAGAACTCTTAAATATATGCCTGTCAATAAGCAGAAAAATAAGGCAAAGGAAACATTAGATATATATGCTCCGCTTGCACATAGATTAGGTATGTCTAAGATAAAATGGGAACTTGAAGATTTATGCTTTAGATATTTGCATGAAAAAGAATATTATGATTTAGTAAGAGACATAGCAGAAAAAAGAGTTGAAAGAGAAACGTACATAAAAGATATAATAAAAGACCTCTATGAAAAACTTGAATCTTCAGGAATTGATGCAGATATAGATGGTAGACCAAAACATTTCTATAGTATATATAGAAAAATGGTTACAAAAAATAAGAGCTTAGAGCAGATATTTGACTTAACAGCTATAAGAATACTTGTTAATTCAGTTAAAGATTGTTATGCAGTTCTTGGAATAGTTCATACAATTTATAAACCAATACCAGGAAGATTTAAAGATTACATTGCTATGCCGAAACCTAACATGTATCAATCTTTACATACAACTGTAATAGGACCCCAAGGTAAAACATTTGAAATACAAATAAGAACTTTTGAAATGCACAAAACAGCAGAATATGGTATAGCTGCTCACTGGAAGTATAAAGAAGGTGATACTGGTACTTCAGAACAGGAAAAAGAAAAAGATTTTGAAAAGAAGCTTGTATGGCTTAGAGATATGCTTGAATGGCAGAAAGAAACTTCTGATGCAGAAGAATTTATTGAAGGATTTAAAATAGATTTATTTTCAGATGAAGTTTTTGTATTTACACCAAAAGGTACTGTAATTAATTTATGCAGGGCGGCGACACCTATTGACTTTGCGTATAGAATACATACAGATGTAGGGAATAAATGCGTAGGTGCTAAAGTAAATGGGAAAATAGTTCCTTTAGATTATACTTTAAAAACAGGAGAAATCGTTGAGATATTAACATCACCTAATTCAAAAGGTCCTAATATGGATTGGCTTAATATTGCAAAAAGTAATCAATCAAAAAGTAAAATTAAATTATGGTTTAAAAAAGCTAAAAAGGAAGAAAATATTTTAAAAGGGAAGGAATTACTTGATAAAGAACTTAAAAAGCAAGGTGTAAGTTATGCAGATATAGCTAAAGGTGATATTTATGAAAAAATGGTTAAAAGGTATAATATTCATAATATTGAAGACTTTCATGCATTGTTTGGTATAGGTGGCTTAGCAGTATCTACTTTTGTTTCAAGGCTTAAAGAAGATAATGGAATTGGTGTAGATAAAACTTCGAAAGAAAAGGAAAATACAGAAATTTTAAATAAATCAATAGAAGAACAGATTGCAAAATCTTTGAGACAACAGCCAAGTAGTCAAGGAATTACAGTAAAAGGTGAAAGTAATCTTATGATTAGATTTGCAAAATGCTGTAGTCCGGTTCCAGGTGATGATATATTAGGATATATAACCAAAGGTAGAGGGGTATCTGTTCATAGAAAAGATTGTATTAATTTGCAAAATCTAATTAATACAGATAAAGATAGAGTTGTTGAGGTAAACTGGGGAGAACCTAAGGGCACTGCTTATTTTGCTGAAATTCAAGTAAAAGCAGAAGATAGAGAAGGACTTCTTGCTGATATAATGAGCGTAATTACAGATCTTAAGCTTCAATTAAGTGCTGTAAATGCAAATTTAGCAAAAGAAGGATATGCATATATAAATGTTAAGGTAAAAATAACATCAATAGATAGTTTACAAGATTTAATGAAAAAAATAAAAAGATTAAAAGGCGTATTAGATGTATACAGAATGAATAGTTAGATTTTAATCTTGATCAGAATAATGAGGAGTAGAATTATGCGTGCAGTTATTCAAAGGGTAACATCTTCAAGCGTTACTGTGGATAATAAGACCATAGGAGAAATAAATAATGGCCTTAATGTTCTCATTGGAATATGTAATGATGATACTATTGAAGATTTACAGTATGTAGCAGATAAAATAATCAACTTAAGAATTTTTCATGATGAAAATGATAAAATGAACTTATGTATTCAAGATGTTAAAGGAGAGCTTTTGATAATATCACAATTTACATTATACGGAGACTGTAGAAAAGGAAGAAGACCTAATTTTATGCAGGCCAAAAGCGGAGAAGAAGCAAAAGTTATTTATGAAAAATTTGTTGATATTATAAAAAAATCTGGTCTTAAAGTGGAAACAGGAGAATTTGGTGCAGATATGAAAGTTCAAATAAATAATGATGGACCAGTAACTATATTACTTGATAGTAAAAGACAGTTTTAAATAATATTATTAAAGAAAAGGGTGAAAGTTTTGATAATTGAGGCAATTCCAGCAGGAATATATGATGCAAACTGTTATATATTAGTAGAAGAAAATACAAAAGAATGTGGTATTATAGATCCAGGTGGAGATTCACAAAGACTAATATCACAAATAGATAAGTTAAATGCAAAGCCTAAGTTTATTTTACTTACTCATGGACATATGGATCATGTTGGTGGGGTTATAGATTTAGTAAAGAAGTATAATATTCCATTTTATATTAGTAAGGCTGATGAAGAATATATGGAAAAAGATGATTTTGTATTTGGAACATTACCTAAAGCTTCTGGATATTTAAAAGAAAATGATATCTTAAAATTAGGTGATGAAATCATTAAAGTTTTGGAAACTCCAGGACATACAAAAGGCGGACTTTGTTTCTTATTAAATAATGATAAAGTATTTACGGGAGATACTCTTTTTAATGGATCTATAGGTAGAACTGATTTTATAGGAGGAAGTATGAGTGAAATTATTAATAGTATAAAAGAAAAATTACTTCCGTTAGGTGACAAAGTTGATGTCTATCCAGGACATGGAGATATGACAACAATAGAACATGAAAAGAAATACAATCCGTTTTTATAAAAATATAAATTGAGAAGTCTGTCTAAATAAAGTGATTTTTATACTCTAGGCAGACTTCCTTTGCGTGAGGAGAAATAATGGAAGTAAAAATTTATTTAAATGACTTAAAATATAGATACGAAGTATATCAGTTGTTTAATATTTATTTTTCAATGAGCAATATTGATTTTGTTGAAAAAGATAAAAGTGATTATAAAGTATATATTGATGATGAAACATTAAAATTTATATATAAAGATTATCAAAGGAAAGAAAAAATATCAGAGGAAAAGAAACATTCAATTAGAAGATTTATATTTATTTGCCTTAGAGAATTAACAAATGATATGTATCCATGGGGGATACTAATAGGAATACGACCTTCTAAAATAGCATTAAAATTATTAAAAGAAGGAAATACTGAAGAAGAAGTAATAAATATATTTAAAGAAAGATATTTAGCACATGAAGATAAGGCTAAGCTTTGTATAGATGTGGCAAGGGCGGAAGAAAGAATTGTAAATAAAGATAAGAACAATATAGCAGTATATATTGGAATGGCGTTCTGTCCAACACGATGCGTATATTGTTCATTTACTGCAAATCCAATAGCAGCTCATAAAAAAATGGTTATGCCATATATTGAAGCTCTTATAAAAGAAATTAATGGAATGAGCAGTTATATAAAAGAAAAGAACCTAAATATTGAGTCAGTATATTTTGGTGGAGGAACGCCTACGTCAGTTAATGATGAAGAATTTGCTATGGTTATGAAAGAAATATATGATAATTTCATTAAAGATAATAATGTTAAAGAGTTTACGGTTGAATGTGGAAGACCAGATAGTATAAATAAAAATAAGCTTCAAACTATGAAGGATTATAAAGTAAACAGAATAAGTATAAATCCTCAAACCATGAACGATAAAACATTAAAACTTATAGGGAGAAATCATACATCAGAAGACATAATAGAAAAGTTTAATATGGCAAGGAATCTTGGATTTGAACATATAAATATGGATTTGATTATAGGTCTTCCAGGTGAAGGATATGAGGAATTCCTTAATACTAAAAACGAAATAATAAAATTAAAACCAGATAGCATAACCATTCATGGTCTAGCATTAAAAAGAGGATCAGCCATGTATGAAAACTTTGTTCTTAAAAAAGGGATAGAGGTAACATTGCAGGATGAAATAATAAAAATGTATGCAGAAACTAAGAATTTAGGTGATAGTTTAGGGCTTTCACCATATTATATGTATAGACAAAAGAATATGGTTGGTAATATGGAAAACTTAGGTTATGCTAAAAAAGGAAAAGAGTGCATTTATAATATTCAAATGATAGAAGAAAAGCAAACAATAATCGCACTTGGTGCAGCAGCTGTAAGCAAGGTTGTATTTTTAGAAGAAGATAGACTTGAAAGATTTCCTAATTTGAAGGATTTACATGAATATATCAGAAGAATTGATGAAATGATTAAGCGTAAAAAAGGACTTCTTGATACTTTATATAATTGATAAGGTACTTTAAAAATTATGATTAATAATTAATATAGAAAAGTAAATTCTTATTAAATAAATATGATTTTTAAAAGTTGTATAAGAATTTTAATTTAAGGCTATACACTTTTAATAATCAATTGTGAATTGAAATAATTTTTTGTTTATATTAATATTATCATGTAGTAAGAAATAGATTTGGAGGAATTTAGATATGGCAATGGAATTGCAAGCACCAAAAGGTACTAAGGATATGTTACCAGAAGATGCATATAAATGGCAGTATGTAGAAAGTACATTTAGAGAAGTAGCAAAAACTTATGGAATAAGAGAAATCAGAACTCCAGTGTTTGAACATACAGAATTATTTTTGCGAGGTGTTGGAGACACAACAGATATAGTACAAAAAGAAATGTATACTTTTAATGATAAAGGGAATAGAAGTGTAACATTAAAACCAGAAGGTACTGCACCTGCTGTTAGAGCATTTATAGAAAATAGATTATTTAATGAAGCTCAGCCAACAAAGTTATATTATATAACACCAGCTTTTAGATATGAAAATGTTCAAAAGGGAAGGCTTAGACAATTCCACCAATGTGGTCTTGAAATGTTTGGATCTAAAGAACCTTCAATGGACGTTGAAGTAATTAAAGTTGCAATGGACACCTTGAATAAATTAGGCTTAAAAAGCTTAAGCCTTCATATAAATAACTTAGGATGTCCTACGTGTAGAGCAAAATACAATGATGCATTAAAAGCATTCTTAAAAGAAAACTATGACACTCTTTGTGAAACGTGTAAGACTCGTTTTGAAAAGAATCCAATGAGAATATTAGACTGTAAAGAAAAAAAATGTAAAGAAATCACAAAGAATGCACCTATAATATTAGATTATGTTTGTGAAGAATGTGAAACTCACTTTAATAAAGTAAAGGAATATTTAGATGTATTAGAAATATCATATGAAATAGACCCAGGTATAGTAAGAGGATTAGATTATTATACAAAAACTATATTTGAAATTATAAATGCAGATTTTACTGTATGCGGTGGAGGCAGATACGATAAACTCATAGAAGAATTAGGTGGACCTGATATGCCGGCAGTTGGTTTTGGTATGGGTGAAGAAAGACTTATAATGACATTAGACAATGAAAATATAGAAATACCAAAGGAAAACTTATTTGACTTGTACATTGGTGCAAGAGGTGATGAGGAAAGAAAAGTTGCATTTAAGCTTGCAAGTGATTTAAGAGTGCTTGGAGTTAAGTGTGAAATTAATCATATGGGTAGAAGCGTAAAAGCTGAAATGAAATATGCTAATAAATTAGGTGCATCATTTACTACTATTTTAGGTGAAGATGAACTTAATAATAAGAAAATAAATCTTAAGAGAATGAGTGATGGAGAAATTTTTGAAGTTTCTTTGGATAACGGTGAAGAAATTGCAAAAACAGTTAAATAGATAGAATATTATATGTTATAATTATATGTATTGTATTTATACTTTTAAGAACAAATGTTGTTTTAAGTTTATATATTCATAATGTATAGAAAATGAAGTATAAACTTTAAACTGCTATAAGGAGGAAATTATAATGGGTGAAGCTTTAAATGGATTAAAGCGTACAATGATGTGTGGCGAACCTAGAGAAGCTCATGTTGGGCAAAAGATTACTTTAATGGGATGGGTTCAAAGAAATAGGAAACTTGGAGGACTAGATTTTATTGATTTAAGAGATAGAACTGGTATAATGCAAGTTGTATTTGGTGAAGAAATTAATGCTGAAGCTTTTGAAAAAGCTAAAAGTGTTAAGCCAGAATACTGCATAGCAGTAACTGGAGAAGTTGTTAAGAGAGAAAGTGTTAATGAAAACATGCCAACTGGTTTTGTTGAATTAAAATGTGAATCTATAAAGATACTTTCAGAATCAGAAACGCCACCAATAATAATAAAAGAAAATTTAGATACAGCTGAAGATATAAGATTAAAATATAGATATTTAGATTTAAGAAGACCAGATATGTTCAAGATTTTTGAAACTAGAAGTAAGACAACAGCAGCTATTCGTTCTTACTTAGATAGTCATGGTTTCTTGGATGTAGAAACACCGGTACTTGGAAAAAGTACACCAGAAGGAGCAAGAGATTACTTAGTGCCTTCAAGAAATTATAATGGTATGTTTTATGCTTTACCACAGTCACCACAATTATTTAAACAATTGTTAATGATGTCTGGATTTGATAAATACTATCAAATTGCTAAATGTTTTAGAGATGAAGATTTAAGAGCTAACAGACAACCTGAATTTACTCAAGTTGATATGGAATTAAGCTTCGTTGAAGAAGATGATGTTATGGAATTTAATGAAGGATTAATTGCACATGTATTTAAAGAAGTTGCAGGAGTGGATGTCAAGCTTCCAATAAAGAGAATGACATATAAAGATGCAATGGAAAAATACGGATCAGATAAACCGGATTTAAGATTTGGTATGGAAATAACAGACATTACTGCAGATGTTAAAGATATGGATTTTGTAGTATTTAAGTCAGCAATTGAAGCAGGTGGATCTGTTAGAGCTTTATGCTTAAAAGGTGGAGCGGATTTAGGTAGAAAGCCACTTGATAAGTTAGGCGAATTTGTTAAGACATATAAAGCAAAAGGTCTTGCATGGATTCAATTTAAGGAAGATGGAATTAAATCTTCAATTTCAAAATTCTTAACTGATGAAGTAACAGAATCTATAAAAGAAACTATGAATGCTGAAAATGGAGATGCTGTACTTATTGTTGCAGATAAAAATTCTGTAGTATTCCAAAGCCTTGGAGCATTAAGATTACACTTAGCTAAAGAATTTGATTTAATTAAAGATAAAAATGAGTTTAACTTTACATGGGTTACTGAATTCCCATTATTTGAATATAGTGAAGAAGAAGGCAGATATATGGCATGTCATCACCCATTCACAGCTCCAATGGATGAAGACTTAGAGTACGTTGAATCTGATCCAGGAAGAGTAAGATCTAAAGCTTATGATTTAGTATTAAATGGTGAAGAACTTGGTGGAGGTTCAATAAGAATTCATGATACAGCTGTTCAGGAAAGAATGCTTAAGGCATTAGGATTTACGCATGAAAGAGCATGGGAGAGTTTTGGATTCTTATTACAAGCACTTAAATTTGGAGCACCACCACACGGTGGTTTGGCATATGGGTTAGATAGAATGGTAATGTTCCTTGCAGGAACTGAAAACATAAAAGATGTTATTGCATTCCCTAAAAATCAAAATGCATATTGTTATTTAAGTGAAGCTCCAAACATAGCTGATGAAAAGCAATTAGCTGAACTTGGAATATCAATACTTCCAAAAGAAAATAAAAAAGACGAAGAATAAGAATTTGGTAGACTTTAACAAAGTGATTAGTTTAAATCATTTTGTTAAAGTCATTTTTATTCTAGAATATATAATAAAATCTTTAATGGTAAAATAATTTAATATTATTATATATGTTGAAAATCGAAATTCACATTAAATGTACAGTACGTATACTCAAGTATTGAATAAATCATATTGCAACATATATAATTTGATTTTATTATAAATAAGATTCATAAGATAAATTATTTATTTTCAGATATTCACTAAAAGAAACATTAAAATCTTTTCCGTATTTAGTGCAATATTCATAAAACAAATTATAAAGTGTAATACGCCTTTTACTAGTTATATCTTTAATATCTTTTTCTGTATAATCACTGACTAGTTCAATTTGTCTATTTATAATATCTTCAGAACCAACTTTATCATAATTATTCATCATATCATAAAAAATCATGAATGTACTTGTTCTACCAATCCCTTCTTTGCAGTGAAAGTGTAGCCACTTATCTTTAGGAAGCTTATTAACTGAATTTATAAAAAAGTCTATATTTTCAGGAGATGGAGGAATTTCGTCAGTTGCAGTTATTCTTAAATATCCTAAAGAATTATCAAGACACGTTTTGCTTTCGTTTCCTACATATTTTGGAATTATTGAATCTTTATGATTATAAAAATTTAATTCAGAATTTAATTTTATTTTACTTAAATCATCTTTTTCTTTAAGTAGCACTTTATTCCTTGATAAGCCCATATTTGCATTATTATGATTATTTTCATAACTTACAGGAATGTCATTAACAAATCCATGAGATTCTTCTCTTAAATCAATAACTATAAAAGGAAAATTTGTATTTATATTATTTATAATTAATCTTATATTGTTTCTTGAGAATTGCTGGCTGCCGGATATGTTTAAGGTATCTAAGCTATATGTATTGATATTTTTTTCATCAAGTATGGATAGATCTGAAGTTTTTCTAAAATGAGATGGTAGCTCATTTATTCTTAAGTTATCGATTACAAGATTCACTGTATTGGAATTATTAGAAATTTCTTTATTAGAGTAAGAATAGGCACATTTTGGGAGTAAAGCTAATGAAAAAAGAAAAAGTAAGCAGGCAGATATAAAAAATTTACTAAGTTTATTCATATTAATAATCACCCTCTTAAAAAATATTTGTATTACTAGCTTTCTATAATAAAAGAGTGTTTATACAATAAATTAGAAAAAGCAAGATAAATTTATTTAACTATAAATTATCTTGCTTTTTTAAATTAAAATAATATAGGTGTGTTAATGTTTAATAGGTTTATGAACCTTTTATTAATAAGAGGTTCAGTAAGAACACTGCTACATGTATTATGCAATGTTTCAAGGTTCATTGAGATTTATTCTTCAACAAATTCATCAAAGTCCCATCCTATAGTTGCCGTTATAAAATGGTAGATTTCCATTGGAGAATCAAAAATCTTTATGAATAATTTTTTTTCTGGATCATTATCCCACTTATTGTTGAAATTATCTGTAAAATTTATCAATTTTTTTGTTAAAGTAGCTTCGTCTGCATTCCATAAAGAATTAATATATTCATATGAATTTACCATAAAGTTAGCAGAATTTATATCAATATTTTTTTCGTGTTTAAGAACTTCTTCAATGACTGTATCAAAGGTTGCCATAGGGATACAAAATTCATTTGAAAATGAATCAAACCATGTAAAAAAGCAAGTAGATAAAAATATATTTTGAATAAATCCTAGCGCTGAGTAAATCGATGGATACGAAACAAATCCACACTCAATAATATTTTTTTCAGCATTTAATATGCCTGTATATATAATCTTAGAATGAGTTGTTATAGTTTTATTTTCGAAGTATCCACTTAGTACTGAATCATTACTTATTATTTTATTTTCCCAATAATGATAATCTTTATAATAATTTTTAAGCAGCGTTTTATTATTAAAGTTCATATAAACATACAGCCTTTCTCTAGAAATACATAAAAACTAAAATACAAATTGTTGTTAAAACCCTAATTATAATTTAGAATAGAATTCTACAACTAAAGAATCGTTGATTTGTATTGGAACTTCTTCTCTAAGTGGCATTCTAGTAAGACTACCTGAGAAAGAGTTCTCATCTTTTTCTAAGTATGGATAAGTATTAAGGATAGAAGATAAGAAATTATCCTTAAACATTTCATTCTTTTGAGATTTTTCACTTAAAGAAATTCTTTCGCCAATACTTACATTATAAGAAGGTCTATCTACTTTTTGCCCATTTACTAAAATATGACCATGAACTACCATTTGGCGAGCTTGAGCAATTGAATTTGCAAATCCTAGCCTATATACTAAATTATCAAGTCTACATTCTAATTTTTTTATTAATGTATAGCCAGTCAGTTCTTTGTCAGCAAGTGCTTTTTTCACGTAATTAGAAAATTGTCTTTCTCTTATTCCATAATAAGATCTGAGTCTTTGTTTTTCTAAAAGTTGAATTCCATATGATGAAAGTTTTTTAGCATCTCTAGCTGAACCATTATTTGATCTTTTCATTGCCTTAGGATGTCCTATTACATTAAGTCCTAACCTTCTACATAATTTGAATCTTGGTTGTTTTGCCATAATAATTATCATCTCCGTATAATAAAGATTTGCCGCGATAAAATTAAGCCCATAGATAATATAGCATAAATTTTGGAGTAAGTAAATGAAAATCATTATCATTTATAAAATTTATTTTTAATATTAATGATTTCATAATGTGGGGTTAAGTACTTTTGAATTTGGGAATATGGTATAATATAAAAATATTCATAAAAATGGGGGGATTAAAAATGTTAGGTACTATAGTTAATGCGTTAGCAGTAGCAGGTGGATGTATAATTGGATTAATAGTAAAGGGAAAATTAAATGAAAAAATCAGTAATACTATAATGAATGGGCTAGCATTATGTGTTATATATATAGGGATAAGTGGTACGCTTAAAGGTGAGGATACTCTGCAGATGATTATATGTATAGCAATTGGAGCTTTAATTGGAGAAATAATAGATATCGATGATAAACTCAATAAATTAGGACAACTTATTGAAAATAAGGTAAATAATAACAAAGATGCTACAAGTGAAACCGTTTCTATAGCAGAAGGATTTGTTACATCTAGTTTATTATTTTGCGTTGGGGCTATGGCTGTTGTAGGATCATTAGAAAGTGGATTGAAGGGAAATCATACAACACTTTTTGCAAAATCTATTTTAGATGGGGTTTCATCAATAATATTTACTTCATCTCTCGGTATTGGAGTTATATTTTCAGCAGCAGCTATTCTGATTTATCAAGGAAGCATAACAGTACTTGCTGGAGTTCTTTCTGGAATTCTCACAGAAATTGTAATAAACAATATGTCTGCTGTTGGAAGTCTTTTAATATTAGGATTGGGATTGAATATGTTGGGTGCAAGTAAAATAAAAGTGGCTAATTTGCTGCCTTCAATATTTATTCCAATTATATTTGGTTTATTTTAAAATACAAATATTACATAAAAATTAGTAATAGATGCAGGTAAATATAAAATATTCAGTAAAAAATATAGCCAAAGTTTAATAGAACAATTATAATTAAATAAGTATACTATATTTATTATAGTAAGTAGAAACTTAAGGGGGCACACAAAATGAAGAAAGTAAAAATAGCACTACTAGGATTGGGGAATGTTGGTCGTGGTGTTTGGATGATTTTGAATTCTAATAAAGAAGAAATAATGAAAAGATCTGGATATGAGGTAGAAATCGCAAAAATCCTTGTAAGAGATAAAAATAAAAAAAGGTCAGTAGAAGTACCAGATGAAATTATTACTACAGATTTTGATGAAATACTAGAAGATGATAGCATCAAAATAGTAGTGGAAGTAATGGGTGGCATGGAGCCATCAAAACGCTATATGCTAAGATGTATGGATAAGAAAAAACATATTGTAACTGCAAATAAAATGCTCATAGCAAATGCAGGAGATGAACTTTTTGAAAAAGCAGATGAAATGGGCGTAATGTTCCAATATGAAGCTAGTGTAGCAGGAGGAATTCCTATTATTAAAGGTATAGATGAAAGTCTTACTGCTAATAAAATAGAAAAACTTTATGGAATAGTAAATGGTACTACAAATTATATTTTAAGTAAAATGGAACTTGAAGGTGCAGATTTTGACGATGTGTTAAAGGAAGCACAAGAAAAAGGGTACGCAGAAGCAGATCCAACATCTGATATAGAAGCGTTTGATGCTCAATATAAACTTGCAATACTTGCATCTTTAGCATTTGGTAGCAAGATAGATGTTGATAATATATATAGAGAAGGAATTACTAAAATTGAAGCTGTAGACATGAAGTATGCTAAAGAATTTAAAATGGGAATAAAACTTCTTGCTATTGCTAAAGAAAATAATGGTAAGATAGAATTAAGAGTTCATCCAACTATGATTTCAAAAAAACACCCATTATCAAATATTTATGATTCATTCAATGCTGTATTTATAAAAGGTAATGCTGTTGGTGACTTAATGTTCTATGGAAGAGGAGCAGGTGATTTACCTACAGGAAGTGCTGTGGTTGGAGATATAGTTACTATAGTAAGAAATGGTGTAGATGCAGAAAATTCTAATCCTGTTGTTAAGAATAACTTATGGAAAAGAGAAATTTTATCAATGGAGGATATAGAGAGTAAATATTATGTGCGTGCTACAGTAGTAGATGAGCCTGGTGTTTTAAGTAAAATAACATCTATACTTGGAAAGAACAATGTAAGTTTACGTTCTGTAATCCAGAAAGGCGATGAAGAGAATGGAAATGTTACAATAGTTCTTGTTACACATAAGACTAATGAAAAAGAGTTAAATAATTCAATCAAAGAAATAGCTGAATTAAAATCAGTTTATAAGATTAATAATATAATTAGAATTGAAGACTTAGAATAGCAATAGGGTAAGATTAGTTATATTCAAATAAGGTGCTATCAGTAAGTTCTTTTTATGCATTCACAATATTATTATACTTAAAAAAATAAACAAAAATTTAAAATAAAATGATAAAATCAATATATTTTATTATTTTATTGAAAAGTTGGAATCTTTATGATAATATAATAATATAAAAAGAAGCAATGATGTTTCAAAAACTCATTGCTTCTTTTTATATTATAAATTTTAATATAGATTCTAAATAAGCCCCCAAAAAGGAGTATTTCTGATGTGTAATGATTGCTTTGCCATTATTTATCATGCATTATAATACAACTTCCACATGCTATATGTTGTATTTTTTAGAGATATTGCCTTTGAATAATATATGAATCCCCTGTATTTTACAGCTTAAATACAGGGGAAATTTAATATTGATTTACAAAATATAAATCAATATAGATGTGGAAGCTACTTTTTTATATCTAATTAATATTCATAATTAACTTATTAATATGTATTATGGATTGTAGAAGAACAAAAGAAAGAATAAGAAGAGAGTAAGAACATTAGAAAATTAGGTTAAATAATGAATAAAATGAAGATCAAGATATTATATAGAAGAAAAATTCAAATTAAACATTGCAATTACTAATAATAGGTGATATACTAATAGTGTTCGATAAGAACAGAAATTTTTTTTTTAAAGATTTATTATATGAACATTTCTCCTATGAGAAACTATCAGTAACTAAGTCTTTGAATATGGAGGAATGTAAAATGGAAGATAAGAAAATAATATGTAAAGATTGTGGAAACGAATTTGTATTTACAGTTGGAGAACAAGAATTCTACAAAGAAAAAGGATTCGATAATGATCCAGTAAGATGTGCTGATTGTAGAAGAGCTAGAAAGCAACAAAATAATAGAAGATAGTTATTTTAGCCATAAGGAATATTCCTTATGGCTTTTTGATTTTATTGAAACAATGTTAATTAAAGTGCGTAAAAATAAAAAAGTTAATTTCTATTTTCAAAAATTTAAGCATAAATAAAAAGTTTTATATTTACCTAATTGATATGGTCACTTTTGAAACCCTCACGCTTTACAGAGTGCCTTTTTCTATTTTTGTTGTGATTATGATTTTCTTCTGTTAGTGGAGTTTGATAATTACATTTTTCCATTCTGGCTATCTTATTATCTGGCTGACTATCTTTTGGCATAAATATTCCACCTCTCTTTTAATGTTTCACAAATAGTTTAAGCTAAGCGCTTTATTATTATTCATAATGAAATTTAATTGATAAATAGACTTAATGTTACAAAAACTGATACAAGAAAATGATGAATATAATAATAAAAAATAAAAATAAGTTATAAATGAAATGTATTTAAAGAATATATTTTCTTGAAAACAATTAACAAAAGTTGTAATATTAAGTAAATAATTACCAATTAGGAGGAGAGGAGCATGGGGACACAATCAGCAAAAATTAATTTTATAAAGAAGATTAGAATCAAAAAAAATGATATATTTACATTAATAAAAAATAGAAAATTAATGATAGATAAGATATTATCGTATAGTTCAACTTTATCAGAGGGCATTAAAAAATATAATAATGCAAATATTAAATTTATTATATTGATAACGATAGGAATTCTACTTAATAACTACATGTTAATTTCAATACCATGTTGCTTATTATCAATTTATTTTATTGTTTTAATGCTTAAATATATAAAATATGGTAGTGTAATTCACATAGTAAAAAAACTATCAAAAGATCTAGCTTTTAAAGGTATTTATGATAAGGAAAAAATAAGTTTTATGTTACAAGAATTTAAAGATAGATATGGTGATGAAAACGTAGAATTTAGAGAATTGGTCATTACTATAAATAGCTATGAATCATTCGTTATGAAATTAGAGTATATTATAAGAGGATTAGAAATAGAAAGCAAACGAGCATATAAAGAAAAAGAATTATTAAAGAAATACAAGATTCCATCATTTTCTTATATAGAAAAACATTCTACTTATAGAAAAGCGGAAGAAGAAAATCAAAAAAATAGTTATGAAGTTAAAACTGTTGGTGATTACTATAGAGATTCAGAGGATAGTATTTCAATGATTTATAAGGATGAAAGTGGTGAAACAAAGAAAGTAAATAGAGCTATTGAGTTTTTTGAAGATGAAAATAGCGAAGAATATAAAAATACTTTAATATTAAAAAGTAATTCAAAAAATAATAAAAATTTAACTGTTTATCTATATAAAAAGGAATCAAATTTTCAAAAAAATGCACTTTGATTATTAATTTATAAAGATATATTTTTTTCTTTAACTCTTATTTATTTTTTAAATATTATAAGAGTTGTTTTTTTTATTTTTTTGTAATAAAATTTAATAGTTAATTATAAATAAGAATAATAATCTACCATTAATAGATTTACTTTTAGATTATATAATAAAATTAAATATACTTTATTGCATTGGAGGAACATATGAGAAATACAATGATTATAGGCATAGCTGGTGGAAGTGGTTCGGGAAAGACTACAATAGCACAAAAAATAAAAGATTATTTTGAAGAAGAAGTTGTTATTCTTTGTCATGACTATTATTATAAATCAAATGATAATATTTCATTAGAAGAAAGAAAAAAATTAAATTATGATCATCCTAATTCATTTGAAACTGAATTATTAATTGATCATCTTAAAACTTTAAAGAATGGGGATATTATAAGACATCCAGTGTATTCTTTTGTAGAACACACAAGACTAAAAGAGACTGTTGAAGTTAAGCCTAAAAAAGTAATAGTAGTTGAAGGAATATTAATCTTTGAAAATAAAGAACTTTGTGATTTAATGGATATAAAAGTTTTTGTGGATACAGATGCAGATGTTAGAATAATAAGAAGACTATTAAGAGACGTTAAAGAAAGAGGCAGAGATATAGATTCAGTTGTGAATCAATATTTAGGAACAGTAAAGCCTATGCATGAAGAATTTGTTGATCCAAGCAAGAAAAGAGCTGATATTATAATACCAGAAGGTGGAGATAATATGGTGGCTTTAAGTATGTTACTTGAAAGAATTAAAAATTTCATAAACGAAGAATAATAAAATATGAATTGTATCAGAATTTCTATTAAAGTTCTGATACAATTTTTTGATTTTGAAATATTTTTTATAAAGGAATATTAAGAGGGAGAAATCTATAAGTTAATAAAATATTAATATAAGTTTATTATATATTGGTGTATAATCTATATAGACTATGCAAAAATTCAATGCACTAAAGGAGAAAAATATGAAAATAGATTGGAATACTAAATATACAACAATAGCAACATATGTATTTATAGTTGCATGTTCTATAATTATTTTTTATCTAGGCATATCCCAATTAGGAGCTGTGTTAAGTAAAATTCATGGAGCTATAGGCATATTACAACCTTTTATAATAGGTTTTTCTATGGCATATTTATTAAATTTCATATTAAAGTTTTATGAAAAAAAAATATTTGAAAATAGCAATATAAAAAAGCTTAAGTTGAAGCAGAAAACAAAAAGAAGTTTTGGTATATTATTTACATACGCTACTGCATTAGTAGTTGTGTTCTTGTTTATTAAATTTGTATTGCCTCAAGTTGTTGATAGTATATCAGGACTAATAAATGATATTCCATCATATATAAATGAAACTAATAAATTTATTGATGGTACATTAGCAAAGCTAAATATTGATCAACAATATTTAAGGATAATAAATGAAAATTTTAATGACTTAGTAAATTATATAATAAAAGTTGCAACAAACTTTTTACCTTTATTAGGTGGGATGCTAACAACGGTGGCATCTAGTATATGGAATATAATACTCGGAATAATAGTATCAATCTATTTACTAATAGATAAAGAAAAATTTTGTGCTTTAATAAAAAAGATAACATATGCAATATTTCCTAAATCGGCTTCAGAAAAAATATTAGAAGTATCTTATATGAGTAATTCTATTTTTGGAAAGTTTTTAATCGGGAAGATAGTAGATTCTGCTATTATAGGGGTATTGACGTTTTTTATCTTAGCTTTATGTAAAATGCCATATGCGATTCTAGTATCTGTAATTGTTGGAATAACTAATATAATTCCTTTTTTTGGACCTTTTATAGGAGCTGTTCCGTCATTTATAATAATTTTATTTATTTCGCCTGTTAAGGCACTTTGGTTCTTGGTTATAATATTTATTATTCAACAATTAGATGGTAATATAATCGGTCCTAAAATATTAGGAGATTCCATAGGAATTTCAGCGTTTTGGATTTTATTCTCAATACTTGTGGCAGGAAAATTTTTAGGACTTATAGGTATGGTTATTGGGGTGCCATTATTTGCTGTTATTTATGCAATTGTTAAAGAGATTATAGAAGGAAAATTAAAAAAGAAAAATATGAATTATAAGACTGAAGATTATTTGAAATAACAAATTAATGGGATCAATATATAATTAATATTCATTATATATTGGCCCTATTTTTTATTTTATATGATAAAATTAATATTATGTACTAAAAGTGATGAGGAGAATAAAAATGAAGAAAATTGAAGCGGTAATTTTTGATATGGATGGTGTTCTTGTGGACACAGAAAGAGTATCTTTTGAGTCCTATAAAAAAGTACTTAAAGAATATAACTATGATATTAGTCATGAATTTTATTTGACTTTATTAGGAAGAAATATTCCGAGCATTAAATCTATTTTTATTGAAATATATGGGGATGATTTCCCTTTCGATGAAATATATCCAAAGAAATCTAAATTGGCAACTGAGACTGTTGATAAAAATGGAGTTATTGTAAAGGGCGGGGTTCATGAGCTTATAGATTACCTAAAGGATAATAAATATAAGATAGCTGTAGCTACTTCTACTAGAAAAGAAAGAGCACATAAATTATTAAGTGAGATAGATGTATTAGATAAAGTAGATTATATAATCTGTGGAGATCAAGTACAAAACTCTAAGCCGAATCCAGAGATATTTCTAAAAGCAGCTAAAGTATTAGATGTGGAACCAGAAGTATGCGCTGTTATAGAAGATTCGGAAGCAGGAATATTAGCAGCAAATGCAGCTAATATGAAAGGATTTAATGTGCCTGATATGAAAATGCCAGATGATAATATGAAAAGATTAGCTTTTAAGATATGTGATGATTTAATTGAGGTAAAGAACTACTTTGAGGCCCTATAACATATACTTGTATATAAAAAGTGATATGTTAGTATTTACGAGACTTACAATTAAAAAGTATGATAAAGAAAATATACATATATTATAAAATAAAGCTTCTAAAATAAATACATAATGTAATTATTTTAGAAGCTTTTTGCTTTAGTTATAAACACATTTTGGATTAATTAACTTTGGAGAATATCCGTTAGCCTTAAGTGCTTTTATGATTTTTTGTTTATGTTCATGACCGAACGTTTCCATTGTTATATCAAGCTCAACAGCACTATTTCTGTTTATACTTACAAATTGATTATGATCAAGTTTAATTATATTACCTTGCGCTTCAGCAATTACTTTTGATACATTTGTAAGCTCGCCAGGCTTGTCTGGTAATAAAACTGAAACTGCAAAGATACGTTCTCTTTCAATTAAACCGTGTTGAACAAGTGAAGCAAATGTAATAACATCCATATTACCACCGCTTATTATCGATACAACTTTTTTGTTTTTACAGTCTAGATGCTTCAAAGCAGCAACTGTTAATAAACCAGAATTTTCAGCCAGCATTTTATGATTTTCAAGCATGTCTAAAAACGCACCAATTAATTCATGATCTTCTATTGTGATTATATCGTCTATATTTTCTTGAATATAAGGGAATATTTTGGAACCAGGAGTTTTTACTGCTGTGCCATCAGCTATGGTATCAACAAAAGGTAAAGTCACAACTTCACCTTTTCTCAAAGATTCCTGCATACAATTAGCGCCAGCAGGTTCTACTCCTATAACTTTGATATTGGGATTAAGTAATTTTGCTAATGTAGAGACTCCTGTAGCAAGTCCACCTCCACCGATTGGAACTAATATAACATCAACAGTTGGAAGTTCTTTAACAATTTCCATAGCTATTGAGCCTTGTCCAGTGGCAACATCTAAATCATCAAATGGATGAATAAAAGTATATCCGTTTTCTTCAGCTAATTTTAATGCGTAGTCACATGCTTCATCATATACATCTCCATGTAAAATTACATCAGCCCCGTAAGCTTTGGTACGATTAACTTTCATAAGAGGTGTAGTAGTAGGCATAACAATAGTTGCTTTAATGCCATATAGTTTTGCAGCATATGCAACTCCTTGAGCATGATTACCAGCAGAAGCAGTAATTAATCCTCTATTTCTCTCTTCATCAGTAAGAGTACTTATTTTATAGTAAGCACCTCTAATTTTATAAGCACCTGTTTTTTGCATATTCTCAGGTTTTAAATAAACCTTATTGCCAGTTGATTCTGAATAAAAATCACTATACACAAGCTTTGTTTTTATAATTACTTTTTGAACGGCATCATAGGCTTGTTCAAATTTTTCTAATGTCATCATAATATGTCACCCCTTTATTTAATTATTGCTTTTTAAACTTAACAATCTAATGATATCATTTTAGGTTTTTCTGTCAAGATATATGTTATTGAAGTGAAAGAATATAAAATTAAATATATTTTTGATATTATTTAGAAAAAAGAAAAGTAGGTCAAATAGTTGAAGTGAGTGTTGATGTAAGGTAAGGTATTGTATTGTGAATGTGTATAAATAAATCAGATAATATAATAAAAAACTAAGTGATCCATTTATAAGTATATAATATGGAAACACTTAGTCTTTTTAATTTCGTATTATTATATAGATCATATATCCTATATACAGAGTTACTAAAATTAATCCTTCAAATCGAGTAAGTTTTTTTTCTTTTCCTTTTCCTATGAATATTAATGCAAATAAAAAAAATGTTATTGCTAATAAGTATAGGAAATCAATCATTAAATTAGCAGCAACTGTAATAGGGCTTATTGTTGAGGAAAAACCTATTATAAGTAATATATTGAAAATATTCGATCCTAGAACATTACCAAGAGCAATATCATTTTCACCTTTTAAGGCTGCAACAATTGAAGTTACAAGTTCAGGAAGAGAAGTTCCCATGGCTACTATTGTAAGACCAACAAGTTTTTCGCTCATGCCAAATCTATAAGTTATATTAGTAGCACTATCTACAACAAAATCACCACCTAATATTATTGCACAGGCACCTAATATTATAAGTAATATCTTAATGAATATATTTATATTTTTATCTTCTTCACTCGGTAGTTCAACATTTGTTTTAATAGACTTAAATACGAGGTATGTAATATAAGCAATACAAACTATAACTAAAATTATTCCATCGAATCTAGAAATTAAATTTCTGTCTTTCCCTAAAATACTGTCAAAAGTTAAAAATAATAATAATATTGTAACTGCAATATTAACAAGAAAATCAATTTTAATCTTTTCTTTTTGAATCATTAATGGAAGAACTATAGAAGTTACACCTAATACCATAAGAGTATTAAATAAATTTGAACCAAGAACATTCCCAATGGCAATCTCATTACTGCCGTTTATTGCAGAAATTAAGCTTACAGCAAGTTCTGGTGCACTTGTTCCAAGAGATACTATAGTAAGACCAACTATTACTGATGGGATTCCAATTTTTTTAGCTATAGAAGAAGCACCATCTACAAATATGTCAGCACCTTTTATAAGTAATACAAATCCTATAATTAATAATATGTAATTCAAAAATTTTCACCTACTTTCAATATTTTATATAAAAACAAATCTTCAAATTATATATAGATTTATCTCCAAGATTCAATATATTATACCAAAGCCGATATATTTTATGGAAGAAATAACGAACTAATATATAATTAAAGCATACAAGGATATAAAATTCTTTTGACATAAATGGTTTACATGTTTTAAACTATTTACTGTATATAAATTTTGGACATTAAATTGTAACATAAGAACTAAAAACTAAAATAACTATATAAATTGGGAGGAAATAAATGAGCGTATTACTAGTTAAGGATATGAACCATGGATTTGGTGATAGGGCTATTTTTGAAGATGTATCATTTAGACTATTAAAGGGTGAACATGTTGGGCTTATTGGAGCTAATGGCGAGGGTAAATCAACATTTATGAATATAGTTACTGGAAAACTTCAACCAGATGAAGGGAAAGTTGAATGGTCAAATAACGTGAGAGTTGGCTATATGGATCAGCATGTAGCACTTACAAAAGGTCAAAGTATAAGAGATGCATTAAGAGGTGCGTTTCAGTATTTATTTGATATGGAAACTGAAATGAATTTGTTATATGAAAAAATGGGAGACTGCAGTGAGGATGAATTAAATAAAATGCTTGATAGAACTGCAGTAATTCAAGATTTACTTGATAATAATGGATTTTATGTAATTGATGCTAAAGTTGAAGAAGTTGCTAAGGGGCTTGGACTTTTAGATTTAGGGCTTGATAGAGATGTTGATGATTTATCGGGAGGCCAAAGAACAAAGATTCTTTTAGGTAAGCTATTACTTGAAAATCCGGATATATTACTTTTAGATGAGCCTACAAACTATCTTGATGAGGAACATATAGAATGGCTTAAGAGATATTTACAAGCATATGAAAATGCTTTTATCCTAATATCACATGATATTCCATTTTTAAATTCAGTAGTTAATTTAATATATCATGTAGAAGATAAAAAGCTTACAAGATATGTTGGAGATTACGATGAATTCCAAAGAATATATGCTGAAAACAAAAAGAAATTAGAAGCAGCATATGAAAAACAACAAAAAGAAATTGCGAGACTTGAGGATTTTGTGGCTAGAAATAAAGCTAATGTTGCAACAGCTAATATGGCAAAATCAAGACAAAAGAAATTAGATAGAATGGAAAAGATTGAACTTTCAGCAGAAAAACCAAAGCCAGAATTTAACTTTAAACCTTCAAGAGCGTCAGGTAAAGTGATTTTTGAAACTAAGGATTTGGTTATCGGATATGATTCTCCACTTACAAAACCATTAAATATTTCAATGGAAAGAGGTCAAAAAGTAGCTTTAGTTGGAGCAAATGGCCTTGGTAAGTCAACACTACTAAAAAGTTTACTTGGAAAAATTAAGCCAATAAGTGGAGAAGTTCATTTAGGTGATTATCAATACATAGGATATTTCGAACAAGAAGATAGAGCTGATAATAGCAATACTTGTATTGAAGAAGTGTGGCAAGAGTTCCCAGGGTATACTCAATATCAAATAAGAGCAGCACTTGCTAAATGTGGACTTACAACAAAGCAACTTGAATCTCAAATCAGAGTGTTATCTGGAGGAGAAGCTGCTAAAGTAAGACTTTGCAAGATAATAAATAATGAAACAAATATATTAATCCTTGATGAGCCTACGAATCATTTGGATGTAGATGCTAAAGATGAATTAAAAAGAGCATTAAAAGAATATAAAGGAACAATTCTTTTGGTATCACATGAACCAGAATTCTATAGAGACATTGTTACTGAAATTTGGAACTGTGAAGATTGGACTACTAAAATAGTATAACCTTAGAAAATTCAATGGATATGAGTGTTTAAAATGATAGAAATAAAACTGATTAACACATTAATTATATCCATTGATTTTTCTTTTTTTAACACATGAGTATAAATATCAGCAGTAATACTTATGATTGAATGAGCTAATAAAATAGATATTGTTTTTTAGGTAACAGAACATCATTTAAAATTTTAATGTTGAATAAGTGTGGCGGAGTAGATGAAAATTTTGTGCTTAACACCACACTTTTTTAAAAAGGTATTCTAGGCATTCATTTAATTGTGGCTTAGGATCGTTAAGCACCAGTACATTATGGCAATTAATTAAAGTCAGAAATAGAAATGCTGTTAAAATAACTAATGCTTTTCTTATGCATGTTAAGGATGGATGACGACGCAACCAGTATTGGTTAAAAGAAGAAATACAGAAGCTAAGCTATTTCTTACTGGTAAATATACATTAAATAATTAAAAGCTTATTAAATAATATAAAAAACTATTTTATTATGTAAAAAATATGGTATAATATGATTATAAATAGTAATACCATACATAAATCTAATATATCTATAAATAATTAGAAAACAATAGAAGCCGGTTAAAGATTAATTTCTTTAGCTGGCTTTTATTCTGTTTAGAAAATGTTAAGAAATAGATTATATTAGAAATAAGGATGCTATTAAATTCTTATGTTTTGAATGTATAATAGCATTGAGGTGAATTCATGAGTACAAAGGGATTACGTGAAACAATAAAGAACATGGCAATTTAAATCTAGATTAGCAGGAACTATAATAAATACGGTTTGTAATTGGATAAGAAATCTTATAAGGAGATAGCAGTAATAATATATATGAAAGCTATCTCCTTTTTATATGAATATTAATAATTTTATCATTTATATTATTGATATATATTACCAATAGTATACAATGTTAATATATTTATGATAAAGGAGATTAAATAATGGATTTGGCTGAATTAGTAGTTGGGATAATACCAATCCTAATAATTTAATAAGATTAATTAAATATAAATTTAAAGATCTAGAAAAAACTCCATTAGTAAAAATTCAAATTATAATACATATAGTATTACTAGTACTTTGCATATTGTCATGTATACCACTTATAATATTTCCTCTTATTGCATTTTTCAGTTAATAAAAAGGAGACAACTATTAATTTAGTTATCTCCTTTTCTGAGGGCTAGATATATTATGTATGTATAGATTATAGACATAATATGTTAATTATATACAAAAATTTATTATCACATAGTAACATATTTTTAACAAACAAGTTCCGAAGACTTAAGTTGATATTTGAGTGTTTAACGTAGGACTGTGGAGTATTTTTTATTTTAATATTTTTCTTAGTAAAAAATTATAATTATTATTAAATTATATGGGCATAATAGATACGAAGCAAATTATGTTTATAAGGAGGAATATTAAATGGAAGAGAAAAGAAAAACTTCAAACAATAATATTTTGGGTTGGATAACTAGACTAGTATTAGTTGCAATTATTTTAGGAATAACATCATTTTTAACACCAGGATTTACTATTAATGGATTATGGTCATTTTTATTGGCCGCAGTTGTAATAACTGCATTAGATTATATAGTAGAAAGATTTATGGGACTTGATGCATCACCTATTGGAAAAGGTATAAAGGGGTTTATAATAGCAGCAGTAATAATATATTTAACACAATTTTTTGTTCCTAATATGGGAGTATCTATAGTCGGAGCATTATTAGCAGCTTTGGTTATTGGAATTTTAGATATGGTAATACCACAAAAAATAATGTAAAAACTTATTTTAATAAGAGCTCTAGAAATAGGGCTCTTTTATTTTAGGTAAATTATAGAAACTGTAATGTTTTTATGAATAAAATATAAAATTCATTGCAAACTAAATCATAAAGTCTACAATTATGAAAGGAATATTGTTATGAAAAGTTTTAGAGAAATAGCTGAAGAAATATGTAAATGCAGAAGAGAATTAGAAAAAATATCTCATGAACAATCAAATTTAATAGATCCTAAAGTAATAGAGGAAACTAATAAACTAAATGAAGCAATAAAAAAATTTGAGTATTTTATGATGGAACATGAATGATAAAGTAAAAACACTTTTACTTAATTACAATATCTGCAACATTAGCATAATAAATGTTTGCGTAAAAATAACTATTAATGGGGAAAATCATTGTATAAAAATAGCTTGAGTACTATGCTTAATCTATTTTTATTTTGTTTTGTATGTAGAATAAAACTTCTTGGAACTATTAAAGTCCAAGAAGAATATAATATTAAAAAATTATATGGGAGAAAACTATGCTAAGCAGAGAAAAATATATTACATTATCTTTAGAATTACATCTATTTTTTGGGCGAATTATGAAGGAACATTCCTTTTTTCTAGAAGCTGGATTCACGCCTAAAAACACAAAGCTTTCTAAGGAAGCAGATAATTATAAAGTAAATTTTGAAAAACTTTTATTAGATACAGTTAAACTTAGCAACGGGAGAATTAGGCAAGCTGTTATAGATTCAGGAGAAGTTTTTACCGAGTATACTTTAAATGCAGAAACAAAAACAAAATACTATACAGGTATAGATATTAATTCTAAAATAACACTAATGGAGAACGACTTAGAATGCAGACCTACAAAAGGTACTGATACCAAGATTATGAATTGTGTGAAAGGTCTTAATAACAGAGCTATAAAATTATTGGATGGACTAATAGAGTTTAAGACAAAAATTTTAAATGATATGTTGTGTTGTAAACTTTTCACAGTGAATTATCCTTTACTTATTGAACATATAATACGAGAGGCGAAATTGTATCGTTTATATGTAGAACAAATTGAAAACAATAATGATATAGATAAGGACGACATTAGGAAAAACGAGTTATTTTGGAATCAAATTATGATGGAACATTCTCTATTTATCAGGGGATTGCTTGATCCTAGTGAGGCTGAATTAATAAGTACTTCAAATAAATTTGCAAATGAGTTTTCTGAACTAATTAAAAAGGCAGATGAGATTACTGAAATGACTATGTCTAGTATTACAAATGATACTTTAACAGAGGTAATTAAATTAAGAGATTTTAAGAAGGCAGGCACAAAGGGAATAGTTGATTGTGAGATAAAATCTATAATATTACCACTTCTTGCTGATCATGTACTAAGAGAAGCAAATCATTATATAAGATTACTAAAAAGTTATGAGGCATAATATATAGTACTAGCTACCCAAAATAGAAATTAAATTTCTATTTTGAGTAGCTTTTTAAGAATGTTTAGATAATTTATATTTAAAATAATTATGTAATGATTTTAACATATAAGGAAAAGTGGTATGAAAGCTGTATTTTGTAAATTAAAGAAAAGCGAAACATTTAAAGCATATGTATTTTTATTGCCAAGCCTTAAATGTAGTGTTACTGGTTGGGCTATATTTCGTAAAAAGTTTGATTAAAACTAATTTATGGAAAATGATATCTTAAATTAATGAATGGTATTGATTAATATGAACTAAATTTAAATATGATAGCAAAATATTGGAGAATATTCATATCATATATAATAATATAGTGTATAATATAAAATATGGAATATTTATGGCGATAAATATAATAACTATTGGTATTGAAGGAGAGAAAATATGAATATAAAGATGTTGTCGTATTTTAAAGTAAATTTAGATTGTAATTTAATAGAGAATTATAGTGATACATTAGTGGTTTTATTACCAGGAATAGGATATACAGGGGATAGACCACTGATGGATTACTCTAAGAGATTAGCCTCAGAAATGAGATATGATGTACTTTCAATAGAATATGGATTTCAAGTTGCAAGAACATCACTTAATCACTCTGATGAATTCAGCATAGTTATAAGAGAAACTAGGGAAATTATATTGAAGGCTTTAAATGATAAATACAGAAAAATAGTATTTATAGGTAAAAGTATTGGAACTTTGGTACAAACATCCATAGAAGAAAAATTAGCTAAATATGAGACGTTTAACATATATTTAACTCCAGTAAGTGAAACAATAAAGGTGGGGATAAAGGAAAATTCGTTAATTATTGCAGGAAACAATGATCCTATGATAAATAATGATGCTTTACATAAATTAAGAGAGATGAGTAATGTAAAATTTTTAGAAATAGAAGGTGCTGATCATTCTCTAAATATTAAAAATGATACAATGAAGAGTATAGATGTATTAAAAAAAGTTATTGAAGCTGAAAGAAATTATCTTAATTCTATTAAATAAGAATTTAGGGGTAAAAAAGTGATGAAATTTTTTAGTAATAAAATGAGTTTGATAATAATTTGCTTTACTATATGTATGATTTCAGGTTTATGTATATATAAAATAAGTACTAAAGATGGTTTTAGTAATATAGAAATAGTTGAAGTAAATGGTTATGTATCTATAGAGAACCTTGATGGAGATATAACCAAAGCTGATAATAATATGTATATATATGTTGGCGATACATTAAAAGTGGAGAATAATGGATATGCTAGGTTGAAAATCGCACATAAAAAGTATATAAAGCTTCGAGGAAATACAAAAATAATAGTAAATAAAATGAGTGCCAATGATACAAAAGTTGAGCTTACTTTAGTTAAAGGATCAGTAGAATCAGAATTGGGAGAAGATGTATATAATAATACATCATATAAAATTTTATCACCAGATTTTTCTGTTGTAGATAATAAAAATATAGATAAGACTCAAATTGAATATTAGAAATAATTTTTAAATATTAAAAATGCCTTGATGTTAGTAGTATAGCAGGATGCATTTTTTTATTTAGCTATTGATGTATATAAAAAATAAATATATTTAAACTAATTGCCTAGAAATGATTCGGGGAAAATAGATAAGAATAAATTACAAGAACTTTATTTATTATATTAATATTTTGGATTATAATAAACATTAATATAAGTAAAAAAATAGAGGTTGGTAAATGTATGTTTTTTATAGGAATATTTGGGATAGAAAATAAAAGTGCAGAAATAAAAATATTAAATAATTTAATCTGTGAAAGATGCAAACAGATAGTAAATGCAAAATTAATTAAAAAATTTGATTTTTTTCATTTTTTCTTTATACCAATATTTAAATGGAATGTTGAATACTATGTTCAATGCGAAAGATGTAATGCGATATATACTATTTCAAAAGAAAAAGGAAGAGCTATTGAAAATAATGAAGAAGTTCAAATGACATATTGGGATTTAAAAGACGCCTTTAATGATATTTATTATAATAGTAAATGCTTAAATTGCGGAAGAGAAGTGGATAGGCAATATAGTTATTGTCCATATTGTGGCGAGAAAATTAAATAGAAACATAAAATAAATCTTATTACGACATACTAATATTAAAAGAACTATATTGATAAATAAGGTTGTGATAAGTATGTCTGAAAAATATAAAAATAAATTTCATGAAATGAAATTTACAATTGATCATGAAGAAAATTTTGATGCAGATTTAATTAGTTCTATGCCAAAAGATTTAGAGCATGAAAGAATTAATGATGATTTTTCAAATGAATTAGAAGTTGAGCTTAAACATCCATCAGAAAGTGAAAATAGAAAAAATAAGTTAAAAAAATAATATAGATTGAGATTTATACCATAATAATCATTAATATAAATCTCAATTTTTTATTGTCTATAACTTCAGATGCGTTGGGATTTTTATTCTGAAGTTTATTTTTGAATCGTAAAAATTTTGAAGTAGCAGTAATTTTTATTTAGGAATATAAATCTATAAAGTTAATAATGTTTCTTATACATCACAAAGTAACAATGTTAAGATTGGTGATAACTTAGAAGTTTTATTAAATGGGGATGGAAAAGCAGAAATATCAGATAAGGTTGTAAACTCTTCTAAAATTGTAGATGCAGTAAAGAAATTTGCAGATGATTATAATGAAGTGGTTTCATTTCTAAAAGACAATTCTAATAAATCCAGTAAAATAGAGAATTTAGCATATTCTTTTAGCAGTAATAAATATTTAAATAATTCATTATCTTCTATTGGAATACAGATAGATTCGGCTGGCAAAATTGATATAGATGAAAAAAAGATTAAAATCTGAAGTAGAAAGTAATATTAATAATGTAAAAAAGGTTTTAGGAAATTGGTTTGTACTTGCTACTTCTACATATGATATGGTAAGTGAAGCAATGAAAAATGGAAAAAATCTTTATCCAAAATTTGAAATGAATTCTGATGATATAAGCACATATTCATATAACAATTCTAATATTATTTTAAGTCACTATAATTCAGCATATAGTAATGGATTATTTTTAACTTATTTATTATAAGTATCATGAAATGTAATATACTTAAAATTCCGGTATGGTTTGTAAAGTTCTATAATTATGAGTTTTAATATGCTCATAATTTATAGAACTTTTTTATTCTTCACAAATTTATATTATTGAAAAATATGATGAGAACTTAGATATAAATAATTACTTTAGAGATTTTTATTAATTATAAGTATCAAAATAATGTTTAATATTATAAATTAAATATTATGGCATTATAAATACAATGCCATTAATGAAAGAAGGTTTTTTATGATAAAAGACATGACAAATGGAAGTCCTTCGAAGATTCTTTTTTACTTTGCATTACCGATGGTAGTTGGAAATATATTTCAGCAGCTTTACAATATTGTTGATTCAATTATTGTAGGAAACTTTGTTGGAGTTAACGCATTAGCAGCAGTTGGAGCATCATATCCAATAACATTTGTATTGATTACAGTTGCTAATGGAGCAAGTATAGGATGTTCGGTAGTTATTTCGCAATTATTTGGAGCAAAAGATATTACTAAGATGAAATCTTCAATATATACAGCATTATTATCAGTGGGAATATTAGGTCTTATATTGATGTTTCTTGGATTAGTATTTAATGAAAATATTTTAAGATTACTACAGATAAAAGATAGTATTCTTAATGATGCTAGTGTTTATATGAATATTTATTTTTTAGGAGCTATTTTTTTATTTATATATAACATATCAACATCATCTTTTAATGCATTAGGTGATTCCAAGACACCACTTGCATTTTTGGTTTTTTCTTCAATAATAAATGTATTTTTAGACTTACTATTAGTAGGAAAATTTAATATGGGTGTTAAGGGGGCAGCAATAGCAACATTTATAGCACAAAGCATATCAGCGTTGCTGTCATTAACATTTATATTAAAAAGAGTAAAAAGCATACAAGTAATAGATATGCATGAACGTAAGATAAAAATATTTGATTTAGAAATTTTCAAATGCATGTGCAAAATATCAATACCTTCAACATTGCAGCAGTCAATAGTATCAATTGGAAATTTACTTGTACAGGCATTAGTAAATAGTTATGGTGTAGTAACTATTGCTGGATATACTGCAGCAACAAAGATTGACTCAATAACAATACTTCCTATGTCAAATTTAAGTAATGCCGTTTCAAATTTTACAGCACAAAATATAGGAGGTAAGAAAATAGAGCGTGTTAAATCTGGATATAGATCAGCATTAATTATGATAGCTATTTTCAGTATTAGCGTAACAATATTATTATTTGTCTTTGGGCAAAATCTAATTGAGCTATTTATAAATTCTGATTCTAATCAGGATGTAATAAAAATAGGTACTCAGTATTTGCGTATTGTATCAGTATTCTATTTCTTTATGGGATTAATGGTAACAACAAATGGAGTGTTGAGAGGTAGCGGCGATATAAAAATGTTTATAATAAGTACTATATCTAATTTAGGTTCAAGAGTAATGTTCGCATACTTTTTTGCATATAGCATAGGAGAAAAGGGAATATGGTATGCGGTTCCTTTAGGGTGGATTATAGCATCAACGATATCAGTAGTACGCTATAAAAGTGGTAAATGGAAAAATAAATCAATAGTTTCATAAAAAATGGATTGTATCAAAATTAAAGAATTTTTTTGGTACAATCTATTTTTTAATATTATTTAGATAATGGTGCAAACTAAATAAGAAAAATAAATTAATAAAATAAAGAAAGGGTGGAAATTATGAATGATTTAAAAAATTCAATGAAGAATATGACAAGCGATATAAAGAATAATGCAAGAGAGATTGGCGATGAAATAAAAGAAAGTGCATATAATATGAGGAAAGATATGAAAGCAGTAACTAGCGAAATGACTTCTGAGGTAAAAGAAAAGACTCAAGAATTTACAGGGATAATTAAAGAAAAAGCTAAAGAAATGAAAAGTCGCATAAATGACATGAAGTAAATAATTTCTTATGTAAAGAGAATATTAAATAAAACTATTTTTAAAAGAAATATACTTACAAGTAGACAATTAACCATGTAAAATATATACAAAATATGGTATAATTAAGCGGTTGACAATTTTATAGATTGTAAACTGCTTTTTTAACGTATAGGAAAGTATAAAATTTTTATCATAACAAAAGCCTTAAGAATAGAGCTATTCTGTAACTTAGATACTCCAATACGTTAAAAAAATTATAGTCCCGTAAAAGAACCAAAAAGCAACTTTTGGAACCTTTTGCATGGGTAAAAAAGTGGCTTCTTATTTAAAAAAGTGTTTGTAATTGCTTATTTTATAGTGTTAAGGTTTATATTTTACGTATAAAGCATGGCAAAGCCACTTTTTTATTAATTTTAGTATAGTATTGTGTATTAATATATAAATATGGCATTCTTTAAGGCTAGATTAGTGAGGTGTTGAAAGTGAGAGATGAATATTTAATTTTAGTAGTTATTCTTGGGATGATAGCATTTGGACAATACTTAAAACGACAAATAAAATCAGAATTAAAAGATGGTGAAATAGAATTAATAAATAAAGAAATAGAATGTTCAGATGATGAAGATAGCATACAGAATATAGAAAAAAATATAGAACCTGATAAAAACGATTTAGATTTAGATAAAAATAGAGTTGTAAGTAAAAATCAAACAATGATGCAGATGTTTGAATGGTATTCACCTAATGATGGTACAATGTATAAAAAAATAAAAGAAGACATTAAGGATTTAAGTGAAAATGGAATTACAACAATATGGATGCCTCCAGCATGTAAATCAGTAGGTGGAATTTATGATGTTGGATATGGAATATATGATTTGTATGATTTGGGTGAATTTGATCAAAAAGGAAGTATAAGAACAAAATATGGCACAAAAGAAGAGTATATCCAGGTTATAGAAGAAGTGCATAAATATAACATGGAGGTTTATGCAGATGTTGTTTTTAATCATAAGGCAGGTGCAGATGACTCCGAAATAGTTAAAGCAATTCAAGTAGAAAAATATGATAGAAATATTGAAATTGGAGAAGTAAAGGAAATTGAAAGTCATACAATATTTACTTTCCTAAGTAGAAATAATAAATATTCAGATTATAAGTGGAATCATAAAGATTTTACTGGCGTTGATTATGATAATCTTACTAAAGAAAATGGAATATATAAATTTTTCAATAAGGAATGGGCAACTGATGTAGATACTGAAAACGGAAATTATGATTATTTAATGTTTGCTGATGTTGATATTAATAATATAAATGTACAAAATGAACTTATAAAATGGGGAAAGTGGTTTATTGATGAGACAAATATAGATGGTTTTAGATTAGATGCAGTAAAACATATACAATTTGATTTTTTTAAAATTTGGTTAGATGAAATGAGAAAATATAAAAAGAAAGATATGTTTGCTGTAGGAGAATATTGGAGCTATGATCCTCAAAAATTGAAATATTATATGAAGAAAAGCGGAAATTCTATGAATTTATTTGATGTACCACTTCATTTTGCTTTTTATGAAGCAAGTAAATCATTTGGATATTTTGATATGAGGACACTACTTGAGAAAAGCTATTTAAAAGATAATCCAGATAGAACATGCACATTTGTTGATAACCATGATACTCAATTAGGACAATCGCTTCAATCCTGGGTAGAACCTTGGTTTAAACCAATTGCATATACATTTATTTTAACAAGAAAAGAAGGATATCCTTGTATATTTTATGGAGATTATTATGGAATACCTCATAATAATTATAAAGGGATTAAAGATGAACTCGACATAATATTAAAAGTAAGAAAAAATTACGCTTATGGAATCCAACATGATTATTTTGATGATTATCATATAGTAGGATGGACTCGCGAAGGGGATTTGGAACATAAAAATTCAGGGTTAGCAGCTATTATAACTGATGAATGTGGTGGAGAAAAAAATATGTATGTTGGAACTAAATTTGTAGGTGAAGTATTTGTAGATATCACAAAAAATTTTGAAGAAGAAATAAAAATAAATAGTGAAGGTATTGGAAAATTTAAAGTTAAAGATGGTAGTTGCTCAATATGGATTAAAAAATAGTTGATGATTAATATTTAATAAAGGAATAAAGGATGGTATATGTAATTTATAAATTATAAGCACAAATATATAGGAATTTTATAATTTTTTATAATATTAAAAGCATTTAAATAATTATTTATTGAATTTAAGTGCTTTTTTTAGTATAACAATTAAGTAACAAAATTTTATAGAGGCTGTGTAGGAGAATAGAACATATGAGAATCAATAAGCTCTTTAGTAATATGGGAATATGTTCACGAAAAGATACAAATAAGTTAATTGAAGAAAAAAGAATAAAAGTTAATGGTAAATATTGTGTTCAAGGTCAGTGGATTAGAGAAGAAGATGAAATTCTACTAGATAATGCTCCTATTTTAGAAAAGAAGAAGATTTATCTTGCATTTAATAAACCAAAAGGAATAATATGCACAACATGTAAAGATACAAAAAATAATATAGTAGATTTTATAAATTATCCTCAATATATATTTCCTATTGGAAGACTAGATAAAGATTCAGAAGGACTTATAATTATGACTAATGATGGGGATGTTGCAAATAAAATTTTAGATTCTGAAAATAATCATGAAAAAGAATATATAGTAACGTTGAATGAGAGTTTTACAGATGACTTTATTGAAAAGATGAAAGACGGAGTTGAGATTCCTTGTATGGAAAGTACAGGAATTAAAAGAATATCAGATACAAGTGGTGTTAGAAGGATAAATGAGAACGGTGAAATAATAGAAAAAGAAGAATTACTTAGCTCAATTAATAAAGTAGAAAGAAAAAATATAGTAAAAACGAGGCCATGTAAAATAGAAGGAATAGATGAGAAAACTTTTAAAATAATACTAACTCAAGGTTTAAATAGACAAATTAGAAAAATGTGTGCATCTTTTGGATTTAAAGTAGTTAAGCTAAAAAGAGTAAGGATTATGAATATTAAATTAAGTGATCTAAAAGAAGGATCTTTAAGAGAAATAACAAATGATGAAATAATATATCTTAAAAGTATTTTATGATATATGTACTGAGGAGGAGATAGCATTCATGGAGAGATTACAGGATAAAATAGAATATGTTTTTATTGATAACAAATCACATTTATATGAGCAGAGTATAGATTTAAGATATGATGAATTCTATAAAAATTTTAACCGTACAAGAGAAAGCATATTTGATGAGTTTGAAGATAAAAGTATTCGTATTGTTGCATGTATAGATAATAAAGTGATTGGTAATGCACGCTTGTTTATAGATGAAGAAAAAAATGCAGAAATAACACAAGTAGTAGTGCATAAAGAGTATAGAGGAATGAATATAGGTGCTGAAATTATGAAAAAACTTTTATTATATGCAAAAGATAATAATGTTAAGAAAGCAGAACTTGATGCAAGGATATATGCTGTTAATTTCTATAATAATCTTGGTTTTAAATCCAAAGGAGAGATTTTCGCGTCTAAAAAGACAGGATTACCACATATAAGAATGGAAATGTTTTTATAATATATAAAGTATAGCTAATAATCTATGTTATAATTAATTTGAATTTATTTATTTAGGAGATATGGGTATGGGGAAAATTGAAAAAGATAGGCATTATTATGATAATAGTTATAAATTAAACGGTAAAATTTTATTTATAGATAGAGTATATATGGTTGATGAATATAGATTTACGGATGATACGTATGAGGAACTTGCTAAAATATATAGATTATTACCTGAATTTATTTTTGATCCAACTAACATATGCTGTTGGTATGGAGATAAAGATAAAGGAGATGAAATTTATCTTTATGTTTCATTTGAGCCAGCAGGATTGCAGATAGTGGGAAATTTACCATTGTATAATTTTAAAACATGGGAAGAAGAATTTCATAAACAAATAATTAAGGTACCATTTAAAGTAAGATAGTTTTAATTATTGAGGAGATATTATGAAAAATATATTTACTGTTAATGATATAATAACTATAGTAATGGAAGAAGTTAATTCATTAAAAGAAAAACAGATATATTCTATTGAAAATGATGAATATAATCTTCCAAAACCTATTTTAGATAAATTAAGTTCACTAAATAAATATGAATTTGATGAATTTACCAAAAGAGTTTCTATTATTGCAGAAGAAATTTTAGAAATGCAAAGTGGAGAGCTAAATGAATTAAATATTTTTCACGCAGAAATAACCTTTGTAATAGAAGATATTTTGGGGAAAGAATGGATAAATTAAATTTAGAATATAAATGATAATATAAAATATAGATAGTTGAAAAATAATATTTCTTTCCTTGTAATATTAATGTTTGCTTTTTTAAATATGAATTTTAGAATTATATAATAAATCATTTAAAGAATAGATAAGTATTTTGAAATTGAAATAAATACTTATCTTTTTTCTATAGTTAATAAATTTCTATTTTTACAAATTATGCGTAATTATAGATTGTACAGTAATGTTAAATTGTAAAAAATACGAACTATAATAATAATATAAAGAATATAGTTCGAAAATATACATATAATTAAATGATTTATTAAAAAAATGCAATTATTTTTGTAAAATGATAAATTATATATTTTATCTAGAATTAATAAAAAAATATGCTATAATTTGTATTATGTGGTTGCAAAAATAAAAAAAGATAGTGAATATTTATAAGGAAAGTGTTATAATTAACACTATTAATGCATTTAGTTTTGCAGTATTTAGATTTGTAAATTGCATTATTTAAAAATTTATAAAAATATATTATAGAAATTAAACACAAAGGAGTGCATTTAATTGGGGAGAAAATTTAAAAGAGTACTTGTTGCAAATAGAGGAGAAATAGCAATAAGAATTTTTAGAGCATGTCATGAACTTGGAATAAGAACAGTGGCTATATATTCAGAAGAGGACAAGACTTCTTTATTTAGAACTAAAGCTCACGAAGCATACTTGATAGGAAAAGGCAAAGGTCCTGTTGAGGCATATTTAAATATAGATGAAATAATCAATTTAGCTTTAAAAAAGCATGTTGATGCAATTCATCCAGGATATGGTTTCTTATCAGAAAATCCTGAGTTTGCAAGAAGATGTGAAGAAGCAGGAATTGAATTTATAGGTCCTAAAGCTGAAATGATGGAGCAATTAGGTGATAAGATACAATCTAAAATTGTTGCAGAAAAAGCAAATGTTCCAGTTATTCCGGGTGTAGAAAGACCAATAGGAACAGAAGAAGAAGCTAAACAAATTGCAGCAGAGTGTGGTTATCCAGTTATGGTTAAAGCAGCTGCTGGTGGTGGCGGAAGAGGTATGAGAATCGTTCATTCTGAAAAAGAGATTTGTGAGGCTTATAGAAATGCAAAGAATGAAGCTAAAAAAGCTTTTGGTATAGATGATATATTTATAGAAAAATATATCGAAGGACCAAAACATATTGAAATCCAAGTTCTTGGGGATAAATACGGAAATTTAGTTCATCTTTTTGAAAGAGATTGTTCAATTCAAAGAAGACATCAAAAAGTAATTGAATTTAGTCCAGCCTTAACATTAACTGAAGAAAAAAGAAACGAAATATGTGAAGATGCATTAAAGATAGCTAAACATGTTGGATACAGAAGTGCAGGTACATTAGAATTCTTGGTTGATAAAGATAACAATCATTACTTTATAGAAATGAATCCAAGAATCCAAGTAGAACATACTGTTACAGAATTAGTAACTGGAATTGATTTAGTACAAAGCCAAATATTAATAGCAGAAGGATATAGTTTAGATTCTAAGGAAATAGGAATTCCGTCTCAAGATTCAATTAAACCAAGAGGTGCGGCAATTCAATGTAGAATTACAACTGAAGACCCTACAAACAATTTCATGCCAGATACAGGTAAGATTGATGTTTATAGAAATGGTGCTGGTTTTGGTATAAGACATGATGGTGGTAACGGATTTGCTGGTGCAGTTATAAGTCCTTATTATGATAGTTTGCTTGTAAAAACTACCGCTTATTCTAGAACATTTGAAGATGCAAGAAGAAAAGCAATACGTTCAATTAAGGAATTAACTATAACAGGTGTAAAAACAAATGTAGATTTCTTAATCAATGTATTAAATGATGAAACATTTAAAAGAGGAGAATGTGATACTAACTTTATAGCTAGTAATCCTCAATTATTTGATATTACACCAGCAACTGATGAAGAATACAGAGTATTAAAATTTATTGGAGAGAAAATTGTAAATGGAACTAAAGGAAATAAAACAGAATATGATGTTCCAAACATCCCTAAGATAGATACAATAGAGGGACTTGTTGGTACTAAACAAATTTTAGATGAAAAAGGTCCAGAAGGTGTAGTTGAATGGATAAAGAGCCAAAATAAGCTTTTACTTACTGATACAACTATGAGAGATGCTCAACAATCTCTTATGGCAACAAGAGTAAGAACTCAAGATATGAAAAATATTGCGAAAGCTACAGCAACTTATGCAAATGATTTATTCTCTCTTGAAATGTGGGGTGGAGCTACATTTGATACAGCTTATAGATTCTTAAAGGAATCTCCATGGAAGAGACTTGACTCATTAAGAAAGAGAATTCCAAACATAATGTTCCAAATGCTTATAAGAGGAGCCAATGGTGTTGGATATAAGAACTATCCAGATAATGTTATACAAGAATTTATTAAAGAGAGTGCAGAAAGTGGAATAGATATATTTAGAATATTTGATTCACTAAATTGGACAGAAGGTATAAAGGTTGCACTTGAGCAAGTTCTTGAATGTAATAAGGTGGCAGAAGTAGCTTTATGCTATACTGGTGATATTTTAGATGAAAGCAGAGATAAATATACATTAAAATATTATGTAGATAAAGCTAAGGAAATAGAAAAAATGGGGGCTCATATTTTAGCTATCAAGGATATGTCGGCTTTATTAAAACCTTATGCAGCTAAAAAGCTTATAACTGCACTTAAAAATGAAATTTCAATTCCTGTACATCTTCATACACATGATACTACAGGAAATGGTGTCGCAACAGTTCTTATGGCAGCTGATGCAGGTGTAGACATAGTTGATACAGCATTTAACAGTATGTCAGGACTTACAAGCCAACCAGCACTTAATTCGGTAGTTGCTGCACTTTCAAATACAGATAGAGATACTGGAATTGATTTAAGTAAGGTTCAAAAGATTTCAGATTATTGGGGAGCTGTAAGACCAGTATATTCACAATTTGAATCAGATTTAAAATCAGGAAGTGCTGAAATTTATAAGTTCGAAATACCTGGTGGACAATATTCAAACTTAAAACCACAAGTTGAAAGTTTTGGAATTGGACACAAATTTAATAGTGTTAAAAAAATGTATAAGAAAGTTAATGATATGCTTGGAGATATTATAAAGGTTACTCCATCATCTAAAATGGTTGGAGATATGGCAATCTTTATGGTGCAAAATGATTTGACTCCAGAGAACATATATGATAAAGCAGCAAATATGGCATTTCCAGATTCAGTGGTTGCTTATTTTAAAGGAATGATGGGTCAACCAGAAGGCGGATTCCCAGAAAGATTACAAAAACTTGTATTAAAAGGTGAAGAGCCAATTACAGTAAGACCAGGTGAACTTTTAGAACCAGAGGATTTTGATAAAATATCTAAATATTTAGAAGAAAAATATAAATTTAAAGCATCAAGGAAAGATATGTTAAGTTATGCTTTATATCCAGATGTATTTGAAGATTATATTAAGTTTGTTTTAGAATATGGTGACGTAAGCAGAATGGGTAGCGATGTTTACTTCCATGGTTTAAATGAAGGCGAAACAAGTGAAATTGAAGTTGCTGAAGGTAGAACTTTAATTGTTCAATTAATTGAAATTGGTAAATTAGATGAAGAAGGCAATAGAACTCTGATTTATGAAATTAATGGAAATAGAAGAGAAATAAAAATTAAAGATAACAAAGCAGTAGAAAGAAATGTATCTGCAGGAGGAAGTTTATCTGCAATGGCAGATCCATCTAATAAACTAGAAATTGGATCAAGTATACCAGGTACAGTAATAAAAGTGCTTGTTGAGCCAGGACAAAAAGTTAAAGAAGGCGAAAGCTTAATAGTAATAGAAGCTATGAAGATGGAAACAAATATTGTTGCATCTTGTGATGGTGAAGTTGAAGAAGTTTTAGCTGAAGAAGGAAGACAAGTTAAGAGTGGTCAATTAGTAGTTAAATTGAAATAAGATTTTTCAGAACATAAATAAAGGACGTAGAATCATGGTTTAGTGGATAACAACCGAAATTCAATAT